>ENA-OURP01000049-OURP01000049.1-human-gut-metagenome-genome-assembly--contig:-NODE-49-length-56310-cov-16.5356_pt1 | contig 56310 bp, 35 predicted proteins | sample MGYA00242101_ERZ508991 | MGnify/ENA primary metagenome ERZ508991 (study PRJEB26280, sample SAMEA2338730) | human gut metagenome | biome: human gut; feature: human-associated habitat; material: faeces...
CCGAACCGAACTTTAATTAGCAAGATTTTCAAAGATCTCTCGTGCTTACAGCGTATAGCTGCTTAGCACATTATTGAATTATTAACGAACTATTGAACTTATACTTATATAATTAGAAAGTACATACTTACTTTAAAGCGCCTGGTTTACCTTATCCAGGTTTTCCTGCGCCTCCTTCAAACCACCGGCAACAGCTTTCTCAAAGTATTGCTTGGCTGTCTGATAGTCTTCCTTCATGGCAGCCAGACAACCGCGGGCATTGTTTGCCTCGGCGCTGTCGCCTGCTTTCAGGAGATATTTCTCTGCACTCACCTTGTCGCCACGTTCGATGGCTGCTGAGGCTGCATTGAGATTGGCAAGCTTATCTTCAGGGAACATTCTTACAGCTATGTCGAAAACATTGTTGAATTCGGCGCTACCCTTAGGATAAGTCTGGGCTACCAGATACATCTCCTGGAGAGAGAGTTTCTGAGGACGGGTCTTGATAACCTCTCTAGCCTTTTCTACATTGAATGCCTGAACATCATATTCTATCGTATAGTCGGTACGGCGAAGTGATGGCCATACATTCTGCAGGAGATAGTGATAAGCCTGAGGAGCCTTCTTGAGCAATGCTTTCTCTTTGGCATCTGGCTGCATGTTGCTGTTGATAATCTCAAGTGCAGCTTCCTTCTGAGGAATATCATTCTCATTTACATACTTGATGGTTCCCGCCCAGTCCTCTGCTGTAGCTGTGGCCGCAAACAATTTTGAAGAAATAGGATAGATCTTTAGGATATGCTTCAAAAGCGCCTGTGTACGGTTATGCGACAACTTGTTGTTGTTGGCATATCTGCCATCTGGTGATGCATAGCCGTGGAGGGTTATCTTGGTGATAGTAACATCCGAATCGTTCTTCACAAGGTCGAGAGTCTTGCGGATATTATCCAGTTCGTTGGCATTGTTGCCCATATCGTACAGGATATCCCACTTGTTCACCTTGAAGTTCAAACGGGCAGAACCATTCTCCTTTCTTGCCTTTACGGCTTCTGCCTTAGGCTGGACATAAGCGTTGAAGAGATTCTTCGGAGTAGAGAATGCACGTCCTTCCGGATTCAGGATACCTTCGTCGAGAAGTTGCTGGTTGCAACTGCAGGCATCATTGCTGATGGCGAAGTTTGAGTTCTTCATCCAGTCGCTGAACGGAGCGGCGTATTCATAATGAAGCGTCTGTGCTGTCTTGTTCTTACGGAGTGCCACGATGAGTGGGTTTGCCGTAGCCGTTTTCTGGTTACGCTGATAATAAATATATCTCTTTTTACCCATCACCTCAACACTCGGCATGAAGAGCGTATCCTTTTCGTTGAGGATCATTGGGGTATAGATGAGACCTTTGTTGCTGGCAAGCTGAATTTGGTCGAGGTTCAAGTCCATAGCCACTTTCACCTGGTTGCCAACCTTTCTGATTGCCTTATTCTGGATTTTCAGATTCTTGTAAGCCTGCTGGGTATTATCGGCTGCTATAGGAAGAGCGATAAGCAAGGCTCCGAACATACTACCTATTATGTTATATGTATTCATCACTGATTCTTTTTAAAAAACATACACTAAGTTGAGGGCTGCTTTCGTCGGGCCCACATAGTTGTGTGCCTTGTCATCTTCAAGTTTATCTCCGCATTGAGCACAGTTAAACTTATCTGCCTTAGAGTAGATATAGCCTACACCAAGTTCAGCTTCCAGATTCCAATGTTTCGAGAGAGCCCAAGCGTAGCCGTAAGCTACACCTGCACCTATAAACCATCCTTCATACCGATAGTCTTTCAGCTTAGAGAAATCAGTGCCCAGGAACTTGAAGTCAAGATCCATGCCACCGATGTTGTGCGATCCACCCAAGGCATGGAAGCCGATGAATGAACCCATCATTTTGTTGCAGAACCAGTATCTGGCCTCTGGCTGAACGAGCCAGTGTTTCCATTTCTTGTTCTTTGAAAACGTCCAAGGATTGTAGTTTCCGGATACGTCAAGTGTCCATTTTGGAGAAAGACCGAATTCAACACCCAAGTTCATGGTTGTCGTTGCATCATACAGCAAGTTGGTCTTTACCGCAGCTTCCTGCGCTAGAGCAGGACAGATTAGGCTGCCGAGTGCTACTAACGCAATAAAAATCCTTTTCTTCATACCTCAATTAATCTTTTCTTTTTTTAAAAACACATTGAGTGATTTAGAATCACCTTTTACTTTCTTACTACTCTTTTATAATAATCACCAATACCTGAATCTACTGAGAACTCTTGTTTCCTGAAGTTTACTTTCAACTGTTCTTTTTCTCCTTTCAGTTTACTTTCAACTTACTTTTTAGTTCGTCTGTATCTCATATCGTTGGTTTTCTGGCGCAAAATTAGAACGAATATTGGATACAACCAAATTTTTAAGCACTGAAAAATACTGAAAAATGCCCTTTTTAACAAAATAGTACACTGATTTATGCTTAAAATCGTTAAAGTTGTACGATTTTCTGATAATTGAACAAGGATTTCTTATATTATTTGTAATTTTGCAGCCAGAATCAATAAATCCCTAAAAAAATGGCAATTTCCAAGAAAAAGAGCCGTTTGACTTACGAAAGCATAAGCAAGATTTAAGAAAATAACCAAAACGAAATGAAACTGAAGAATGACATTGTAAACCTGATAGTGAGGGTAGAGCATCATTTATGCCCTCAATATTGTGGTGTGGTAGATCGCCGACGCGTTATCGCCTTTCTACTTCTGACGATAAGCGAGCTGATTATCATACCTTATCATATTATGCTCTTTCTGCTTGTGAAAGAACCTTATGGTTTAAGCCTCTGTGGCTTGCATACATTCGTGTTCTGCATCCTGCAGTTCCTGGTCTGGAAACGGAAGATAGCTTTCGTGAAAGGTATTTCTTCTCTTTACTTTCTGATGTTCGCCAAACTGGCTCTTGATAGCGTATTTTGCATCAATTTCGGTTTTGCTAATGATAATTTGAGCGTTATCTGCAACCTGTTTGTCGTCTTTATCCTGGCTATTACAGCGTTGAGCCAAACCTTATATAAGACTTGTATCATCATCACGGTGGGTATGATACCGATGTTGCTGATATACCTGTTCAGCACTCCGCTTGTGCCAGCTCTGTTCAGTATGAAGACGATTTTTCTGGGTTTCATGATGCTGGTTTATGTGACAGTATATAATATGAGTATTGTAACCAAGGGGTTGCGCCAGCCGAAACGGATGGCTCGGGTTGAAAACAAGGCGTTGAATATGCTTGCCGATTTGAAGGATAATGAACCGGAAGCAGCAGAAAGCCTGATGAAGCGTCTGACTCCTGATGTCCGGGAGAAGATTATAACCCATGCTTCTAAACATCTGTTTAATGAAGAATTGGATAGAGTGGCGTGGGATCAGGTTTGTGATGGGCTTACGTTCAGCGAAAAGGAAATATGCAAGCTGATTCTTCAGGGGCATACTTTAAAGGAAATTTGTGCAGAACTCAATAAAAGTGAATCAAATATCACCAGCCAGCGTTGCCATATCCGCAAAAAGTTGAATATGGACCGTCGCGATGATTTGAGGAGAACCTTGGAAGTAAGGTTCTATGATGCGCAGAAACAAGTAAAAAAGTCAGAAGCCGAGAACTCCTGACTTTTATGGATATTCTTATTTTCTTGATAATTATTCTTCCAATCTGAGAAATGCTTTCGGAAGATACTGGATGATGTCGCTGGCGATGAGGCTCTCTTTGCCCAGATCTTTGGCAGCAAGATCGCCAGCCAGACCATGAAGATGCATACCCAGGCGACAGGCATCTTCCTGTTTGTATCCTCTAGCCAGAAGGCCGGTGATGATACCTGTCAGTACATCACCGCTGCCTGCTGTAGCCATACCGCTGTTGCCCGTACTGCAGAAGTCAATCTTTCCGTCAGGGTGGCAGAGTGCAGAATAATGTCCTTTTAATATAATGTATGCCTGGAGTCGTTCAGCCAGTTCGCTTGCCTTCATCAGTCTTTCGGTACAGCTGCTGCTCGCATTGCCGGCAAGCCGGTCGAACTCCTTCGGATGAGGTGTCATGATGATATTCTTTGGCAACTGCTGCATCCACGCCCTGTGGCTGGAAAGAATATTGAGCGCATCGGCATCAATGACGAGCGGACAGGTAGCACGGCGCAGTTGGGCGATGAGGGCGATGGCTGTTGTCTCGTTTTGTCCCAATCCGGGACCTACGCCCAGCGCATCGAACATCTCTGTATCTACCGGTTCGCTGAATATGGTTTCTTCTGCATCCATCTGCACTACCGCTTCAGGTACCGAAATCTGCATGATTTCATAATTCCGCTTTGGGGTATGGGCTGTTACCTTGCCCGCACCGGTTCTCAGACAAGCCTTGGTGGCTAATACCGAAGCGCCGCTCATGCCGTAACTTCCCGCTATGAGCAGCGCATTACCCATGCTGCCTTTATGAGCAAAGTCGCTGCGCGATTTCAGGAGCGGACGGATGTCGTTCTCTTCGAGTATGCGGCACTGGCACTCCGTATTCTGGATGAATTCCTGGGAAAGTCGGATGTCGAGAACGCGCAGTCTGCCCAGGTACTGCTGGTTATCCGCCATCAGCATCGACAGTTTCTTCTGCTGCAGGGTAAGGGTCAGACTGGCACGGATGATGTTGGCATGGATATTATAGGAATTGTCCTCGGTCATCAGTCCCGAAGGGATATCGATGCTTACTACCTTGGCAGGACTCTGGTTGATATATTTCACCATCGCGGCGAATCCGCCAGCCAATGGTTTGTTGAGTCCGCTACCAAAGAGTCCGTCTACCACCAGCGTTTCTGCATTGAGCTTAGGAGGGTCCAGGTTAGTGATAATCTCAGTAAATTTCACTCTCTTTGCATCCAGCAGACGCTTCTTGTTGGCAAGACAGTCTGCCGACAGTTTGTTCTGTACATTAAAGAGGTATACACTTACATCATATCCATCCTCGCTGAGCATTCTCGCCACAGCAAGCGCATCGCCGCCGTTATTTCCCGGACCGGCGAAAACAACCACTGGAGTGCGGTTAGACCATTCCTCTTCTATGGCGCGTGTCAGCGCTTTGGCTGCACGTTCCATCAGGTTGAGCGAACTGATAGGTTCGTGCTCAATGGTATATTTATCCAACTCATGAATCTGAGCGCTTGTGAAAATCTTCATATTATCTGATAATCTTAGTATTATCTGCGCGAACTGTCGTGATAATTTGTCAACTCATGCAGATAAACGGTTATTTTCATGCAAAAGTACAAAAAATAGTTGATGAAAGCACGAAGTTTCATGTTTTTTTCGTAATTTTGCAGAAAATATTATTATAGAACAGACTATGAGCATAGTAAAGATTAAGGATAAGAGCTTCAAAACATCGATTCCTGAGGCTGAGATTCTGAAGAAAGTACAGGTCGTAGCAGACCGTCTGAACAAGGACTATGAAGGCAAGACCCCCGTGTTCTTGGCAGTATTGAACGGCGCATTTATCTTTGCAGCCGACTTGATGCGAATGATTACCGTGCCAAGCGAGATTTCATTCGTGAAGTATGCTTCTTACGAGGGTACCTCCTCTACGGGCAGCATGAAGACCCTGATGGGTTTGAACCAGGATTTGGCAGGCCGCCACGTGGTTATCGTAGAGGACATCGTAGATTCCGGTTTCACCATGGCTCACATGATTGAAGACCTGAAGAAGATGAACCCAGCCAGCATCGAAATTTGTTCCCTCCTCGTGAAACCAGGCAACTTGAAGGTTGATCTTGATATCAACTATGCTGTTATGGAAATCCCTAACGATTTCATCGTGGGATATGGATTGGATTATGACCAAGAAGGCAGAAACCTCCGCGACATCTACACCATTGTAGAAAAATAGGAGGACATAAAATGGATGCATTATTTTTCTTAGGCGTTGTAACAGTTCTCTTTGGAATTGTTTTTGCAGTTCTTTTGTCTCCAAAGGGGCAGAAGTGGGTTAATAAATATAGTTAAGTTTCTGACACAACATAAATATTTTATATATATATTAAGGTAAAAATGAAAAATATCGTAATTTTCGGCGCTCCAGGTGCAGGTAAAGGCACACAGAGCGACAAGATGATCGAGAAGTATGGTCTCGGTCACATTTCTACAGGTGATGTACTTCGTAACGAAATCAAGAACGGTACAGAACTTGGTAAGACTGCTAAGGGTTATATCGACAATGGTCAGTTGATTCCAGACGAGTTGATGATTGACATCCTCGCAAGTGTATACGATAGCTTCGGTAAGGATCACGCTGGTGTAATCTTCGACGGTTTCCCACGTACCACTCCACAGGCTGAGGCTCTGAAGAAGATGCTTTCTGAGCGTGGTCATAAGATTGCTGCGATGATTGAGTTGGCTGTTCCTGAGGATGAGCTGATGGCTCGCCTGATTAACCGCGGTAAGGAAAGCGGCCGTTCTGATGATAACGAGGAGACTATCAAGAAGCGTCTCAATGTTTATCATACACAGACTGCTCCGCTCATCGACTGGTATGAGAAGGAAGGCATTCATCACCACATCGAGGGTCTCGGTACTGTAGATGAGATCTTCGCTCGTGTTTGCAATGTAATCGACAATCTCTAATTAGTGAACTTTCGCATATCAGGAAGTTAAAGGAGCTAACTCCTCAGCGACCGTAGGGAGCGATAACTCCTTTAACTTCTGAGCTTGCGAAACTTGAATAACATTATAATATAAAAATGGCTGAATCCAATTTCGTAGACTACGTAAAGATACAATGCCGCTCTGGTAAGGGTGGCAAGGGCTCCATGCACCTGCGCCACGTAAAGTACCAGCCTAACGGCGGTCCTGACGGTGGCGACGGCGGACGTGGAGGAAGCATCTATCTCCGCGGCAACCATAACTACTGGACGTTGCTGCACCTCAAGTATCAGCGCCACTTCTTTGCCGAGCATGGTGGAAATGGTGGCCGTGATAAGTGTCATGGAACCGATGGCAAGGATATTTATATCGATGTGCCTTGTGGTACCGTGGTATATAATGCCGAAACAGGCAAGTTTGTATGCGATGTGGCTTATGACGGGCAGGAAGTTCTGCTCCTCAAGGGCGGTCGTGGCGGATTGGGCAACTTCCAGTTCCGTACCTCTACCAACCAGGCTCCTCGCTATGCACAGCCGGGCGAACCTATGCAGGAGATGACCATCATCATGGAGCTCAAGCTCCTTGCCGATGTAGGTCTGGTAGGTTTCCCTAATGCCGGTAAGTCAACTTTGCTGAGTGCCGTATCAAGTGCCCGTCCTAAGATTGCAAACTATCCGTTTACTACGCTCGAACCATCGCTGGGTATCGTAGATTATCGCGATCACCAGAGTTTTGTCATGGCTGATATTCCTGGCATCATCGAGGGCGCGAGCGAAGGAAAAGGTTTGGGCTTGCGATTCCTCCGCCATATTGAGCGCAACTCTCTGCTGCTCTTCATGGTTCCGGGCGATACTGACGACATCAAGAAAGAATATGAAGTATTGCTGGGTGAACTGAAGAACTTCAATCCAGAGATGCTCGACAAGCATCGCGTGCTGGCTATCACCAAGTGCGATCTGCTCGACGAAGAACTGATTGAAATGCTCAAGGAAACTTTGCCTACTGATCTTCCGGTGGTCTTCATCTCCTCTGTTACCGGACAGGGTATTCAGGAACTGAAGGACGTGCTCTGGAAGGAACTCAATTCTGAGAGCAACAAGCTTCAGGAGATTACTGCCGAAGATACGCTTGTTCACCGTGACAAGGATATGTCTCGCTTCCAGCAGGAACTGGCTGCAGAGGGCGAGGATGTAGTAGAATATATTGATGAGGATGAAATCGAGGATGTTGACGACCTCGATGATTTCGAATACGAGTAAATGTTATGATCAAAGAATATCAGGTAGCCGCTGGTGTCATGGCTTTCTCTACTACCCGCAAGGGAGGAGTAAGCCAGGGCAACTATGGCGAATTTAATATCAACGAATATTGCGGCGATTTTGCCGAGCATGTTGCCGAGAACCGCAAGCGTCTTGCCACAGAGTTGGGTATTGATACAGCCCATATCATCATGCCCCATCAGGTGCATGGAGTAGAGGTGCGCAATATTGCCGGTGAGTTTCTCACCATGCCTGAGAATATCCGCAAGATGGTGCTCGAAGGTGTAGATGCCGTGATGACTGACCAGAAAGGTGTATGTATCGGTGTTTCTACTGCCGATTGCATCCCTGTGCTTCTTTATGATGAGGAGCATCATGCTGTGGCTGCCATCCATGCCGGCTGGCGTGGAACGCTGGCTCGCATCGTGCATAAAACCATTCAGGAGATGGCGTTTACCTATCATACCGACCCGAAGAAGTTGAAGGCGGTGATAGGTCCGGGCATTTCGTTCGACCATTTCGAGGTGGGCGATGAGGTTTACGAGGCGTTCGAGCAGGCAGCTTTCCCTATGGAAGAGATTGCCGAACAGCGTCCTAATGCCGCCTTCTCGGTTGATCCTGCTGAGCGTGAGCGCCTGGCTGCTGAGGGGAATATCGTGCAGCCGCTGAAATGGCATCTCAATCTTCCGCTCTGCAACAGACAGATTCTTCTGCATTGTGGAGTGGCCGAAGAGAATATCCAGGATTGTGGCATCTGTACTTTTGCCCATAGCGATGAGTACTTCTCTGCCAGAAAGCTGGGTATTGAGAGTGGCAGAATCTATACAGGCATCTTGTTGAAGTAAAAGCCTGGTAGCAGGTAAGTATCAGATAGTTTTCAAGATAACATCCATTTTTCCTTTTCTGTAAGAACGGAGAGTGAGAAATGGATGTTTTTCAGTTTATAGTTTATAGAATATTTTGAAAATCAGAAAGAAAAAGTAAATAATGAAAAGAATGAAAAAAGGATTGCGGCTATTGGCTGTGGCAGGACTCATGGTGTTCTCGCTGAGCAGTTTTATGCCCGCTAAAAATGTATTCACGGCAGCCGAACAGCAGCAGGTGAGTATTGCAACACCCGGTCTCTTTGCCCAGAGTCAGGCATTTAATGTAGACTTTGAGATATTCCGTGCTAAGGAATATTCCTTCCCGCTTCCTGTGGGCAAAGCAACCCTTCTGAACAATCATGTGTTGCGTATCTCTACCTCTAAAGGCGATGCTGTCAAGGCGATGCTCGAAGGTTATGTGCGACTTTCCAGAAAGTCGGAATCAATGGGTAATGTCATCGTGGTGCGCCACGATTGCGGTCTGGAAACCGTTTATGCCAACAATGCCGAGAACCTGGTTAAGGTAGGACAGCATGTAGATGCCGGACAGACGATTGCCATTGTAGGCTCTAAGGAGGGTGAAACTTATTGCGACTTCTCTATCATGGTGAATGGCGGTAGGTTGAATCCGGAAACTTTCGTAGAGTTGAAATCGCATAAGTTGCGCCGCCAGACCGTGCAGTTCCGCAAGCATGGTGCCCGTGTCATTGCTTCGGTTATCGGTGGCAAGGATTCTTCTGTAGGAAGAAATGCTGAGGCTGACAAGGAGGCATCTGGCAAGAAAAAGGGTGGAATAGGAGATGGAATGACGCTCGATCCTGATGAGGTTAATGATCCGTTTACCATTACCAATACTTTCGAGCTTGATTTGGAGAAGATAGAAAAGACAGCCTGGGCTTATCCTTTGCCGGGTGCCAAGGTAATCAGTCCTTATGGTGGCAAGCGCCGTCATTCGGGGGTTGACCTCAAGACGTGCCCGAATGATGAGATTGTGGCAGCCTTTGACGGTACGGTTGTTGCATCAGGACCCTTCTATGGCTACGGAAACTGCATCCGTATCAAGCATGCTTATGGTTTCGAGACGCTCTACAGTCATCAGAGTAGGAACAAGGTGAAGAAGGGCGATAAGGTAAAGGCTGGTCAGGTAATCGGTTTGACGGGCCGTACCGGTAGGGCTACCACAGAGCACCTCCATTTCGAGGTTAGCTTTGGCGGTAGACGACTGGATCCAGCTATCATTTATGACCACGCCAAGCATCAATTGAAGCCTGTAACCCTTCATCTAACGAAGGGCAGGGGCGTAAAGAGTGTAAAGAACCAGTAACCGTTTAAGAAGAACAGCCCACTGGCAATACGCTTGCTAGTGGGCTGTCTTACTTATACCAGTATGCTGTCTTTCGCTTGCCAGTACTCTATTCATGTTTTCCATTATCAGAAAACAGTTCGCCCGTGCGCTGTTATTATACAGCACACGGGCGAAACATGTATTTATGATAGAGAAGTATTATTTCTTCTTCTGGGATTTACGATTGGCTCTCTGCTGGCGATACTTTGCCTTCTGACGGGCAGAGCCACTACCGTGAGCACCCGTTATGTACTTTTTCTTCTTAGCTTTGGTCTTCACCTTGTCGTCGTCATCCTTCTTAGGACCACCGCCGCCCTTGAAGACCATACCGCCCATGATAATATCGTCAATGTCACTCATATACCTTAATTATATAATAAATTAGTGATGGAAGAGGCGAACGTGAGTGAACGCCATAGCGATGCCGTACTTGTCGCAGGTATCAATAACATGATCGTCACGGATACTACCGCCTGCTTCTGCTATGTATTCAACACCACTCTTATGAGCACGCTCAATATTGTCGCCGAATGGGAAGAAAGCATCACTACCTACAGATACACCCTTGTTCTGGGCAATCCAAGCCTTCTTCTCCTCGCGGGTCAATGGCTCAGGCTTCTCTGTAAAGAACTGCTCCCAAACGCCGTCCTGCAATACATCCTCCCACTCATCGGAGATATAGACATTGATGGTATTGTCGCGGTCGGCACGACGGATCTTCTCCTTAAAAGGCAGGTTCATCACCTTAGGACACTGGCGCAACCACCACTCATCAGCCTTAGAACCAGCCAGACGGGTACAGTGGATACGGCTCTGCTGGCCGGCACCGATACCGATAGCCTGACCATCCTTTACGTAGCATACAGAGTTACTCTGAGTATACTTCAGGGTGATGAGCGAGATAATCAGATCGCGCTTAGCCTCAGGAGTGAAAGTCTTGTTCTTGGTAGGAACATCCTCGAAGAGAGCAGGATCATCAAGCTTCACCTCGTTGCGTCCCTGTTCGAAGGTAACACCGAACACCTGCTTGCGCTCGATAGGAGCTGGCACATAGTCAGGATCAATCTTGATAACGCAGTAGGTACCCTTGCGCTTTTCCTTCAGAACCTCGATAGCCTCAGGAGTATAGCCAGGAGCAATGACACCATCGCTCACCTCACGCTTGATGAGGAGGGCTGTAGCCTCGTCGCATACATCGCTCAGCGCAACAAAGTCGCCATAAGAGCACATGCGGTCAGCGCCACGCGCACGAGCATAGGCACAAGCCAATGGAGAGAGCTCAAACTTGACATCATCAACGAAGTAAATCTTCTTCAATGTGTCGCTCAGAGGCAAGCCGATAGCTGCACCGGCAGGAGAAACGTGTTTGAAACTAGCGGCAGCAGGCATTCCTGTAGCAGCCTTGAGTTCCTTGACCAATTGCCAGGAATTGAAGGCATCCAGGAAGTTGATGTAGCCAGGACGGCCGTTGATCACTTCGATAGGAAGCTCCCTTCCGTCATCCATATAGATGCGAGAAGGTTTCTGATTTGGATTACATCCGTACTTAAGTGCTAATTCTTTCATCTTCTAAGAAATGTATTTTGGAATTTGGCGCAAAGTTACAAAAAATGATTGAGATATTGGACTTCTGTTTCGTAAAAAGCCCTAAAAAACAGCATTTTTATGATATAAAGCATTTTTTTTACCCCAAAACATAAAAAAGTCGGGAAAAATGTACTCTGTTTCATTCTTTTTCAGTACTTTTGCTCCCAGTTAGTAAATATGAGAGGGTTGTTATGAAACAGGATTTGAAAGTCCTTGCTGAACACATAGAAAAGAAGGTTGGCAAGGCACATGTTTTCCACAAAATGTGGGATGTATTGAAAGGGAAGGAGAAGCCTTCCCGCCAGACTTTGGACAAGTTGGCGCTGCTCGCCGGATTCCAGAGTTGGGATGATTTCCAAGGTGCTTTACACGGCACGGAGGATGGGCTTGTGAATTATGATGCGGGCGAAAAATAAAAGAATGGAGCATGGTTGGTTTAGTAGGCAGCCATGATTTATTGAATTGTAAAGATAGTTGTTTTTCGGTATAAGATTGTAGATATAAAAAAGGGAACCCGGTCGTGAGACTGGATTCCCTTTATTTTTTTCAGATTAGGTCTCCTAAGAAAAATTATTCTGCACCCTTAGCTACAGTCTTCTTCTCAGCGATACGAGCCTTCTTACCAGTAAGCTTACGCAAGTAATACAACTTAGCGCGACGAACCTTACCACGCTTGTTCACCTCGATAGAATCGATAGCTGGTGACTCGATAGGGAAGATACGCTCAACACCTACAGTACCAGACATCTTGCGAACTGTGAAACGCTTCTTGTCACCATGACCAGAGATCTTGATAACAACACCACGATAGAGCTGGATACGCTCCTTAGTACCCTCGACGATTTTGTAAGCGACTGTGATAGTATCACCTGCCTTGAACTCAGGGAACTTCTTGCCGGTTGCAAATGCTTCTTCAGCAACTTTAATCAAATCCATTTTTTGTATAAAATTAAAAATTGTTTGTCGTTCCAACGCAACATGGACTTGGACAACACTTCTGCCCAGACAACAGCGGTTACGCCGAAAAGCGGGTGCAAAGTTACTACTTTTTCTTGTATCTCGCAAATTTTCAGACACTTTCTTTCTTTTTTCTCGCAGATTTAACTATTTTTCTTTCTGGTCAGCGTCTTTTCCCACAGATTTCACGGATTTCACAGATTTATTTTGTATTTTTGCACTCCAAAACATTAAGATAACAATAAATATGAAGAAAAAGAATGGTATGAAGGTGGCACTTGCATCAACGGTGATGCTGCTGATGGCAAGTCCGGCTTTCGCCCAGAAATACAAGGTGGCGAAGGTGGAGAGAACCCGAATATTGGTTGATCAGAAATGGGATGCACAGCCTGATGCTGAGGCTGCCCGATTTATCGCTCCTTATAAGAGTAAGGTAGACAGTATCATGGGCCCTGTTGTAGGTCATATTGCTCATGATATGACCCGTCACCGTCCGGAGAGCGAACTCAGTAACTTGCTCTGTGACATTCTGGTATGGGGCGGCAAGCAGTTTGAAGAACAGCCTGTTTTCGCTGTTTACAATATGGGTGGCATCCGTTCTAATCTTGCTAGGGGTAAGGTTACTGTAGGCGATGTGAACGATATGGCTCCTTTCGAGAACAAAATCTGTTTCCTGACCCTGAAGGGCGATAAGGTTCTGGAACTCTTCCAGCAGATAGCTCATCGTGGCGGCGAAGGCTTGAGCCATGCTGTTAGAATGGTAATCACCAAGGATGGAAAACTGAAGAGCGTTACGCTGAACGGTGAACCAGTTGATCCGGAGAAGAATTACCGCGTTGCAACCCTCGATTATCTTGCCGAAGGTAATGACCAGCTCGTAGCCTTCAAGAGCGGAACCGATGTCTTTGCTCCTAAGCAGAAAGAGAACAATGTGCGCTACATCATCATGAATTATTTCCGTGAGATGCAGGCACAGGGCAAGATGGTGGAATCTAAGATTGAAGGTCGCTGCGTGGTAGAATAGTTAATAGTTTATAGTTGATAATTCTGATGAAACATACATTATTATATATAGGTCTGGCTCTGGCATCCTTTATGATGCAGCCGGCAGCCGTTCAGGCTAAAACAGGGAAAGAGGCAAAGGTAGTAAAGCAACTCGTAGTGCTCCATACCAACGATACGCATTCATGCGTGATGCCCATCAATCCGAATCTCGCAGATACGGCAACAGCCAATCGTGGCGGTTTCCTCCGTAGGGTGGCGATGATCAAGCAGGAGCGTAAGGCGAATCCCGACTTGCTGCTCTTTGACAGTGGCGATTTCTCGCAGGGTTCACCTTATTACTCTCTCTTCAAGGGAGATGTGGAAGTAGGACTGATGAACGAGATGAAATATGATGCTGCTACCATCGGAAACCATGAGTTTGATTTCGGAATAGACAACATGGTGCGCATCTTCAAGATGGCGAAGTTTCCTATCGTCTGCTCCAACTATGATTTCACCGGTACCGAACTGGCAAATGTCGTAAAGCCTTATACCATTATCAAGCGCAAGGGACTGAAGATTGGCGTTTTCGGCTTGTGTCCGGAACTTGCCGGCTTGGTGACCGAAGTCAACTATGGCTGCATCAAGTATCTCGATCCTATCGCCAAGGCAAAGGAAATGACAGAGATATTGAAGAAGAAAGAGAAGTGTGATGTCATCATCTGCATCTCCCACCTAGGCTGGAAGATAGATGGCATCGACGATTCCGAGGTAGCCCCAGCTACCCGTGACATCGACCTGATACTGGGCGGTCATAGCCATACCTACTTCAAGCAGTTGGAGTATCTGAACAATCTCGATGGCAAACCGGTGCCAATCGACCAGAACGGCAAGAGCGCTATCTGGGTAGGAAAAATGACATTGGATATTGTGAAGAATAAATAAAAAAAGAAGGTTGATACCAGGCAAAATGCGAGGTATCAACCTTTTCTTTTATTATCTATTCCTAAAACGTTAATCTTTTCTCAAATCCTTATTCCTTGTTGGAAGAAGCATAGAGACCGATGCAGGCACCGAGGAAGCCGCCGCTCTTCTGGGTGCTCAGGTTAGAGGCATCTACACCCTTGGCAAGAAGCTGCCAGTTGCCGCCTTCTTCAGCATAATAGAAATCATAATATCTGTCATGACCTTCTACCTTCAGCTTCAGCTTACCTCCCTTGATAGGAGCAGAGGCGATAGTTACGTTGTTCTTCTCGGCACGGGTCAGGGTAATCAACAGCTTGCCATTCTTCATGGTCTTACCCAATACGAAGTTGTGGTCTTCCTTCTGGAGAAGTGCCAAGCCTGCGATATCCTTGTCGTTGCGAGGAGTAAAGTTGATTTCTGTCTCAGCTGTGAAGGTTCCGTGCTGCTGACGTGCCCAGATGGCAGACATCGGCTCACGCTTGTAGATGTTGCCTGGCAGGAGATTGAACTTCAATTTGCCGTTTTCTACCTTGTAACAGTTAACGAAGTCGCGGAGGAACATCCAGCGTGGATTCAACTCTTTCAGACCCGCCTTATTGTTATCAACTTCGAAGTTATCTACATAAGAGAAGTTGCCTGAGAACTCATTCTTTGCGGCAGGCTTCAAACCAGCCTTTTCTCCAACGGTAGAGATAGGAGTATTCTTGGCAAGAATCTCTGGCCATCCATTCTTCCAGGTTACCGGCAGGAGATAAGTATCGCGACCTGTGTTGTACATATCCTCTTCATAAGGACGGCAAGCCAGGAATACAGCCCACCAGTTACCCTTGCCATCTTCTACGATGTCGGCATGACCAGCACTTGATACTGGGTCCTTGCGGTTAGGGTCGAGACCGGTACGCTGGGTAAGAATAGGGTTGTTAGGGCATTCCTCCCATGGTCCCATCGGATTCTTGGCACGCAGGATAACCTCGCTGTGCCATCCGCCTGTACCACCTTCGGCGCACATCAGATAATAGAACTTGCCCTTCTTGAAGAGGTGAGGACCCTCAATCCAGATAGGACGCGCTTCTACATGGGTTCCGCCACGCAGAATCTCCTTGAAGTCGCCCTTGATGCTGTCGCCCTTCACGTCGAATTCGAAGCAGCGGATAGCACGCTGACCCTCATAGTCGGCACCGCCAACTACCGGACCGTTATGCACGATATATCCCTTTCCGTTGTCATCGAAGAAGAAGCTAGGGTCGATGCCGTCAATCTTCTTCAGATAGATAGGCTCGCTCCAGCCTTTAGAAGGATCTTTTGATTTCACAAAGAAGTTGCCGGCTCCCACATTGGTGGTAATCATATAGAAGGTCTTGTTCTTCTTGTTATAGCTGATGGCTGGTGCGAAGATACCGGCTGATACCTGCTGGCCCTTCAATGGAACCTGTGATGTGCGGTCGAGGACATGACCGGCAGGCTGCCAGTTGACCAGGTCTTTACTGGTTGAGAGAGGCACACCTGGGAAGAAGGTAAACGAAGAGTTTACCAGATAGTAGGTGTCGCCTACGCGACAGAGTGATGGGTCTGGATAGAAACCAGCCAGTACCGGGTTGTAATACTGGTGAGTCTTGTCGATTTCAACATTGAAGCGAGCATCATTGCCCGCATACTTGAAATAGTCAAACTCAGCTGTCTGCGCCTGTGCAGCGGCTGCAAGCGTCAGGGAAAGCGATAAGATTGCAATTTTCTTCATTTTATTATTGGGTTTAAAATTACAGAATGAGTATCTGAACTCATGGCTGAAACATGTATTCAGAATTCTGCTGCAAAGTTACCGCTTTCCTTTTAAATATACCCCCACAGAATGTTACCAACACTTTGCGAGGCGTATCATAAACATCTCTATATGTAACAAATACTTTATTTTGGGAAACATCTGGCCTTTTCTGCAGTGAAAAGGCTAGATTTTCCGGTGTGCCTGCATATAATCGCGAGGCGAAGAGCCATAAAAGTTCTTGAACATGGTGCTGAAGCTGGCTGGGTTGGAGAAACCGCAGCTAAACATGATGTCTGTTATCGTCTTGTTAGAGTGGGTCAGCAACTTTTCTGCATATTGCAGACGGGTATTGCGGATGAAGGCATGTGGTGTCTGGTTGGTCAGCTCCTTCATTCGGCGGTGCAGATGCACACGGCTCAGTCCTACTTCGCGGGCAATCATATCCACACTCAGGTCCTCATTATCCATATTATCATTGATTACCTTCATCACCTGTTCCATCAGCTGGTCTTTTGGCGAAAGGTCTTTTTCTATCGCCATCTGCCTGTCGCTCTGTCTCTCGTTGCCCATAAACTTGTTTTTCAAAGTACGGCGCACGTTGAGCAGGTTGATGATGGTGCGGCGCAGAATGTCCATATTGAACGGCTTCACCACATAGGCATCGGCACCCGACTGCAAACCGGTCAGCTGGTCTTCCTCTCTGCTCATCGCTGTAAGCAGAATCACCGGAATGTGGTTGGTGTTCACATTGTTCTTGATCTTGGTACAGAGCGTATTGCCGTCCATCTCTGGCATCATGATGTCTGAGATAACGAGGCTTGGCTTCTGCTTGATAATCTCCGGCAGCGCCTCCTTTCCGTTGCAGAAGGTAAGGATATTGTAGGTTTCCTGTAGTTGGGTCTTCAGGAAATTACGTATTGCCTCATCGTCTTCTACCACAGCGATGGTGCTCTTTGCCTTGCTCTTGAAATCTTCTTCGGCGTCATTGGCTGTATCGGCAGCATTCTCTTCGTTTCCTTCCTCCATGTTTTCTTCCAGTTCCTTGATGTCGTCAGCAGTCTGTGGCTCCGGTGCATCTATCATTTCTTCCGGTTTCAGATGCTCGTTGCCCAGAGGCAGCGTGATGAGGAACTGGCTACCTTCCTTCCAGTCGGCTTCATCAAGTGTCTTGTTGTTGGCGGCTGTAATGGTTCCGTAGTGCAGTTCCACGAGTGAGCGCGTCAGGTCGAGACCGATTCCCGTACCTACATTCCGGTCATAAGAAGTGGTGGTACTCTGATAGAAGCGCTGGAAAATCGTTTCGAGCTTTTCCTCCTGAATGCCCTTGCCGCTGTCCTTGATGGCGATGCGGACATGATGAGGCGAGTGGGAGAGGGTGATACGGATTCTGCCGCCTGCAGGAGTAAACTTGAAGGCGTTTGACAGGACATTCATCAATACCTTGTCAAAGTTGTCGCGGTCTATCCATACCGGGAGGGCCTCGTCTTCGTGCTCAAAGGTGAATTGGATGCTCTTGGCTATCGCCTGCTGGCAGAAGAGTTTGTATTCATCGCCAATAAAGGCAACCATATCGGTTTCGCTCATGTGCATCACCATTTGTCCCTTGTCAATCTTTCTCAGGTCCATCATCTGGTTAATCAGGTGCAGGATTCGTTCCGAGTTCTTACGCATCATATCGTAGATGCCCTGTCGGTGAGCGTCTTTGTCTTCCTTTATCAGCGTGAACAGCGGAGTGAGGATAAGGGTCAATGGGGTACGGATTTCGTGGCTGATGTTCATGAAGAACTTCAGTTTTGCTTCGCCCATCTCTTCCGCATGGATATGCTGCTGCAATATGAGCTGGTCTTCCATCTTGCGTTTGCGGTGCTTGATATAGAGCAGACAGAGCCCCAGGAAGGCAAGCAGGTAGCAGAGTCTTGCCCAGATGCTGGCGTACCAGGCTGGGTGGACGATGATGGAGAACTCCTTGACAGGGGTTTCGTATCCGTTGCAGATGGCCTTGACACGGAACTTATAGGTACCTGCTGGCATATGTGAGAATGACAGCTCGTTCATGCCAGACTGTATGGTTCGCCAATCCTCACCATTGATGCTGTAGGCGTAACTGATCTGCTCTACATTATTATATGTAAGAGTAGACAATTGGATGGTGAAGGTGTTGTCTTCATGAGATAAGGAGAACTTGTCGCTGTTGTAGGCGCCTTTGTCAGTGATAGTATAGATGCCCGATTCCATATCCGGGTATACAGGGTTGTTGCCAACAAGAAGTCCTGATATGGTAACTTTTGCCTGCCAAGGATGCTGTTTCACCTTGTCCGTATCAAACCAGTTGATACCGCCGGTTCCGCCCATCACCAGCATCTTTCCTCCCCAGAGCGTGCAGGCAGCTGCATCGCTGAACTCATTGCTCTGTAAGCCATTGTCCGAGAAGTACTTGTTGATAGTTCCTTTTTCTGTATCTACCTGGTTTAAGCCACAGGTAGTTCCTATCCAGATTCTGCCCTTGTAATCTTCTATGATGCTGGCTACGCTGTTGTCAGAAAGTCCAAGTTCTGTGTTATAAATCTTCGGATGAGCATATCCCTTCTTCGGATCATAGCAGATTGCGCCGTCTTCAGTGCCAAACCATACGCGGTTCTTGCTGTCAGAATAAACGCAATGTGAGAAACTGCCCTTGTTCAGACAGTTGACGCCACCGAAAGTGGAAGTCCAGCTGTTTTTTTGCTGGTCATAGCAAGCCAGACCCACAGAAGTGGCAACGAAAACCCGCTTACCATCTTTTGAGATGCTAAGTTTCACGAGATAATCATTAGGAATACTGTTCTTTTTCAGGTTGTTGTCGGCACCATCTTGTGTTTTCCATTGCTTGATGCTTCCATCAGGAGAAAGGCGGAAAAGTCCTTTGCCCATGGTAGCAAACCATACATTGCCCTGCGGGTCTTCCTGGATATCGAAGATGCCCGTCTGGTTGCCAATGCCTAGGCTGAATGGATGGAAAGACCCCCCCGCATCTATAAATCCGATGCCGTTAGTATAGGTTCCTACCCATGTTCTGCCCTTCAGGTCTTTGCAGAGTGCCAGTACCGTGATGTTGCTTAATAAATGGCTCTTGATGCTACCGGTTTTTATGTCAAAGAGGTAAAGACCATCCTTGTCGGTGCCCACCCAGACTTGATTGCCCTGGTTGATACACAGACTTGTGATGCTGTTTTCGCCTATCACGTTGCGGTTGCCCAAACGGTAGCCCATATAGTTGAAATCGTATTGAGCCTGCGACTGCATGAATACACCCTTCTGGAGCATGCTCACCCAGATGTTTCCCGTAAGATCTTCTATAATGCTGGTAATCTTGCACTTGGCAAGATTTACTTCACGGCTGAACAGAGGATTATTTTGCAAGAATCCAGTTACAGGATTATACACGAAGATACCCATACCATCGCAACCGATAAACAAGCGCTGGTCGCGGCTGATATAGATGTTGTCAATAGGAAGATTGCCTATGCCGGCTATCTTGGTGAAGATGGTTGAACCAGCCTTGAGAAGGTAAATACCATCATTCTTGGTAGCAAGATAAATGTTGCCCTTGTCGTCTTGCCTGATATCTTGTGTGTTAAGTTGCTCTGTTCCCATGATGCGTGAAACAAGCTTGCCGTTCTTTTCTTTCCGATACAGCTTTCCGTTTTCCAGGATAATCCAGAGCCTTTCTTGTTTGTCTTCCAGAATTTTATGTATGTATTTCAGATTCTCCACTTCTCCTTTCATGGCGTAACAGGCGTTTGCATCTGTTTTCTTGGTCATGATGCCGTAACCGGAGGTAACGACAGCAATATCGCCATTGTGCAAACGGCTTACCTGGGTAACGTAAGTGCTTATAGGCTTATTTCTTGAATCGAGCATAGGTACGTTGCTGAACCTTTTACCATTAAGTATAAGTAGCGACTTGTTTGTTCCCAGCACAATACGCCCCTTTTCATCCTGTGTTATACTGTTGATATAGTTGCTGTTGAGCCCGTCACTGTTGTCGTAGTTTTTTCTGATGACCATAAAGTTATAGCCATCATAGATATTCAAGCCGTTACGGGTGGCAATCCAAATGAAACCATTTGAATCCTGGAACACCTGAGTGGCAAGGTTGCTCGAAAGCTGGTTGTCTGAATTGAAAAGTTTTCCTCGCTGCGCCATCATGTTCTGCGCAGTGAGACTGAAGATAAACATCAGTAAAAGACCGATGTATCTCATTGTTCTGAGGTTTGATTTCATGGAAATCATCATGATTCTTGGTTTCATTGTCTTTTTGGCTTTTTTATATTCGTTTGCAAAAATACAAAATTAATGGGAGAATAATGCATGGTAAGGTATGTTTTTTACGAGAATATATTAAAAAAGATGTTAAAATGTTACATCGGGTAAAGATAATGTTACATGTGGTACGAGAGAAAAACTATTGGTTACTTATTATAAAGTATATATGATAGATTAGAAGTATCTTTGCATCGGTTTTTAAGTCGTATATTTTAGAATCTTTAGGTTAGTTAGGTTTATACATAATAGTTTGTAGAATAGGTTTAGAATTTCTAAAAGATTTTGATATTATGGTTTTTATATAGAATCATGATTAATTGGTTTCGGGATTGGTGCGTAGTGATTACGCGCCATTCTATTTTAAAAGACCAGCATCCTTTTCTGTAAACTAGAACCTGGCAATTCTTCATAATATAATAAGGTGACTGACAATAAATGATAAATCTAAAAATAATTGTAACAATGAACAGAAAGAAATTGTTAATATCACTCGCTATGGTTATGCTGTCAATGGCGGGACTGGCTGCAGATAATCTGCCGGCACTCCGTGTGCAGGGTAAGAACCTGGTGGATGCCAATGGTAAGACTGTTGTCTTGCATGGTGTGATGGATACACCGAACCGCTACTTCAACGGGTGGAGATGGCAACAGTGGAAGGCTGATTATTCTGAAGCCGACATTCAGCCTTGCTTGGAATATTTCTCTAAGCAGTTCTCGGCTATTACCGACAAGAAGCAGGGTGCTTATTGTACCGTGTTCCGATTGCACATGGATCCATGTTGGACCAACGATCCATCGAAGAAGGCAGAGAATGAGGCTGACATCTCAGCATTCAACATGGCGCGCTACCGCCTCTATCTGCAGAAACTCTATATCCCATTAATTAAGGATGCCATCGCCCACGGGCTCTACGTCATCGTACGTCCACCGGGTGTCTGTCCTGGTGATATCAGTGTTGGCGACAAGTATAACCGCTATCTGAAGGCTATCTGGAAAGCATTTGCTGCCGATGAATACATCAAGCAGAATGAAGGAGTAATCTCCATCGAACTGGCCAATGAGCCTGTGAGAGTACATCTATTATCAGACGGAACGGATTCAGAAAAGGCTTTGCATGATTACTTCCAGCCGGTGGTGGATGTGATTCGCGAGCAGGGCTTCAAGGGAATCATCTGGGTTCCGGGCGCAGGTTATCAGAGTCAGTACCAGGATTACGTCAAGTATCCTATCACCGATAGCGAGGACAACTTCTCTTATGCAGTACATGTTTATTCCGGGTGGTATGGAAATATGACCGATAAGAATTACGATCACGATACTTTCATCCGCAACTTCAAAAGTCAGGTGCCGATGGTAGAGACGAAGCCTATCATGGTAACGGAGATAGACTGGAGTCCGGAAGATCCGGACAAGGCGAGCGAAGGTCACTACAATGAGTGGGGACAGTGGACACAACCTAACCTGGGAAGCTGGGCAACAGCATTTACCTCGAAATGGGGATTGGCATGGAAGGCAGTTCACGACCACTTTGGTAATATCGGAATGACGATTACCCATCCACAGGAATATTACGATATTGATGTATATCTTAAAACGGGCAAGGTGATTCCAGGTTTCCAGAATGCCAAGAAACACGGATTGTTCGAAGAGTGTTGCGGCTATGCCTGTATGAACTGGTATAAAGAGTGGTATTTGAAACAAAATACAACGGGAATTAAACAATTAGAAACCCAGGCAGACGTGGTTTCCACCTTATATTATAATATAGAAGGAAAAGAAGTTGAAAAGCCAACTGCAGGTGTTTATATAATAAAACAACTGTTAAGTAATGGAAAAATACGTTTTCGCAAGGTTTTTCTGAAATGATAAACTTTCTGTTACACCACGCAAAGTTTGTTTCGAAAGAAATCCATACCTTTGCCACCGTGAATAAACAGTTTTTGTGCACGCCTAAATTTTTAAAGCATAAATCAAAAATGAATAGAACATGATTGAACAAGTGTTAACAATGAAACGGACAGCAGCCTTATGCTTGGTGGGAGCTTTCTGCAGCCTGAATGCTCAGGCACAGAATATCCAGGTCAAGGGTAATCTTGTTGACGGTACAGGTGAGCCTCTGATAGGTGCCACTGTAAAAGTGAAAGGTAATGCCAGTGTCGGTGCGGTCACCGACTTAGATGGTAATTTCAGCATCAGTGTTCCTTCTGAGAATTCTATCCTCGTATTTACATACGTAGGTATGAAGACCAAGGAAGTAAAGATTGGTACGAAGAGAGAGTTGAAACTTACTCTTGAAGACGACAATGCCATCGGCGAAGTTGTAGTCGTTGGTTATGGTCAGCAGAAGAAGGCTTCTGTCGTAGGTTCCATCACCCAGACTACTGGTGAGGTTTTGGAGCGTGCAGCTGGTGTCAGCGACGTTGGTTCAGCCTTGACAGGTAACCTCCCAGGAGTTGTTACAATCCAAGGCAATGGTATGCCTGGTGAGGAGGAACCTCAGATTATCATCCGTGGTTCTAGTTCATGGAACAATTCCGACCCTCTCGTTCTCGTTGATGGTATTGAACGTCCTCTGAGCAGCGTGGACATCTCTTCTGTGGAGAGCATCTCTGTACTGAAGGATGCTTCTGCTACTGCAGTCTATGGTGTGAAGGGAGCCAATGGTGTCATCTTGGTTACCACCAAGCGTGGTCAGGAAGGCAAGGCTAAGATTGACATTGGTTTCAATGCTACGTTGAAAGCTCCTTCTAAGTTGCCTAATAAGTACGACTCTTATGATGCGTTGATGCTTCGCAACCAAGTGGTAGAACGTGAACTGGGCATTTATCCTGAAGGTGTTTCATATCTTCGTCCTCAGTCTTTTATAGACAACTATCGAAACCAGACTACGCAGGAGCAGCGTGAACGTTATGCCAATGTGGATTGGCAGGATGCACTTTTCAAAAAGTCTGCTATGTCCTATAATGCGAACGTGAACGTGAGTGGTGGTACAAAATTCGTTAAGTACTTCGCTTCTGCTGATTTCGTGCATGAGGGTGACCTCTTCCGTGAGTATGACAATGGTCGTAACTACAACTCTGGCTATGGATACAATCGTATCAATGTTCGTAGTAACTTGGACTTTGCCATCACAAGTAGCACTACTTTGAAGGTAAATGTGGCTGGTAGCAATGGCGTAAGAAAAGCTCCTTGGAGTAACATGAGCAATAGTGAGTGGCAGATTGGTCAGCAGTGGGCTGGTGCTTATAACATCGCCCCAGATGTGTTCTTGCCACAATATTCTGACGGCTCATGGGGATTCTATCCATCTGCTTCCAATGTAAGTAACTCTGCACAGAATCTTGCTATCGGTGGTACAGCACAGGCTACAACCACTCGTATCAATACAGACTTTACCCTTGAGCAGAAATTGGATTTCATAACCAAAGGCTTAAATTTCCGTGGTACTATCTCTTGGGATAATGTTTTTGTTGAGACAGGACGAGGTATCAATGACTTGAATAATGAAGCCCAGACTAAGTATATTGATCCTGAAACAGGTCAGGTTACTTATGGTAAAGAATTTGAAGGAAATAATAAGTTTGATTGGCAGCAAGGTGTGAACTGGTCAACGGAAGGTGGTTCTGTAGATAATAACCAGACTGTTCGCAACCTCTACTATCAGTTGCAGCTCAACTGGGCTCGCAAGTTTGGACAGCATGATGTATCAGCCATGGGATTGTTCTCACGTCAGGAGAATGCACGTGGTAGTGTGATGCCAACTTACCGTGAGGACTGGGCGTTCCGTGCTACCTATAGCTATGCAGGTCGTTATAACATCGAGTATAATGGTGCCTATAACGGATCAGAAAAGTTCAGCAAGGACAATCGTTTTGCCTTCTTCAATTCAGGTGCTATCGGATGGACCATCACTGAGGAAAACTTCATGAAGTCTCTGCGTGACAATCACATCATCGATATGTTGAAGTTCCGTGCTTCCTATGGTGAGATTGGTGATGACAACATAGGTGACCCATTTGATTCTACTCGTCGCTGGTTGTATATGAGTCAGTGGGCGTATGGCGGCAAGACTACGATGGATCTCGACCATACAGAGAGCATCTATACATGGTATCGACAGAACACTCTTGGAAATGATAATGTGAAATGGGAAACAGTTAAGAAAACCAACTTCGGTATTGATTATGGTTTCTTGGGAGGCTTGATTACTGGTTCTTTGGATTTCTTCTGTGATCGTCGTAATGACATCTTGATTTTCGGCTCCAACCGTTCTGTTCCTTCTTATTTCGGAACGACAGCACCTACTATTAATAAAGGTAAGGTTCGTACCAGTGGTTACGAGTGGGAATTGAAACTTAATAAGGTGTTTGCTAATGGCTTGCGACTCTGGGGTAATTTCAATATGACCCATGCCAAGAATAAGGTAATTTTGAAGGATGATGCCATCCTTACTCCAAATTATCAAAAGGAGGCAGGATTTGCCATGAATCAGTATCACTCTTATATAGATAAGGGCTTTATCAATAATATTGATGATTTGATTGGTTCTCCGGCGCACGACTCCAATGACAATCACCGTTTGGTTGGTGACTATTACATTGTTGATTTCAATGGTGATGGTGTTGTTGATAGCAGGGACTCGGCTCCTGTAGGTTATAGCAGTAGTCCGCAGAACACCTATAATGCTACTATTGGTTTCGAATGGAAAGGGTTCTCAGCTTTCGCTCAGTTCTATGGAGTAACTAATGTGACCCGTGACGTATCATTGACAAGCTTTGGTAATATGCTTGATAATGTTTATGATACTGGTACTTGGTGGAATAAGAATCAAAGCAATCCAGAATGTATCCTTCCTCGTTGGGGTGCCACTGCTTCAAGTTACACCTATGGTACACAGTTTATGTATGATGGTTCTTACATTCGTTTGAAGAATGTCGAGATTGCTTATACCTGGACCAAGGGTTGGATTAAGGCATTAGGCGTAAACTACCTCAAGATTTACTTGAATGGTAATAACCTCTGGCTCTGGACTCGTATGCCTGATGACCGTGAGGCAAACCTCGGTGGTGGTGGCTGGTTGGGAGCATACCCTACGGTTCGCCGCTTCAACTTAGGTGTTAAATTCTCATTGTAATTATTAAAAAAAATATTCAGATGAAAAATAAGATAAAGACATTATTGTTGACGGGATGCGTCTCGCTGGCTCTCGGTACTTCGCTGAGTTCTTGTCAAGACTACTTGGACAAGGAGCCAGACTCAACAGTTTCTGCAGACGATGCCTTTGCCAATTTCCGTAATTTCCAAGGTTTCGTTGAGGAAATATACAACTGTATCCCTGATAAAGAGAAATGTAACTATTGTCCTTCATGGAACTGGGGTGATGATGAAATCTTCAATCCTGAGGCTGATAATAGAATGACCCATCAGGTTGATTTAGGTAACTTCCGTGCATGGGAATCTACTGGTAACTGGCTAAAGCGTGATGGTTCTTCTACTTCCACAGATAAGTTCGCACACGGTATTTGGAACCATGCGTGGTATTGCATCAGAAAATGTAATCTCGGTTTACAGAATATCGACAAGTTTGTGACTGGAAGTGCTGAAGAGAAAAAACTGATAGAGGGTCAGCTCTATTTCTTCCGTGCATGGTGGCATGAGGAAATGATGGAGTATTTTGGTGGTATGCCTTATGTGGATACTTATCTCGATGCCAATGCCGAGCAGAGATTGCCACGTCTTTCTTATCAGGAATGCGCTGATAGAGCGGCAGCTGATTTCCGCAAGGCTGCCGATTTGTTGCCTATTAATTGGGATAAGACTTCTGCAGGTGCTGCCACACAAGGTAAGAATGATCTTCGCATCAATAAGATCATGGCTCTTGGTTATCTTGGTAAAACCTATCTTTGGGCTGCTAGTCCTTTGATGAAGAATGGTGCGCAGATTGGTGCCAGCAAGAATGGCAAGACTTATGATTATGATCAGGAATATGCTAAGAAGGCAGCTGAGGCTTTTGGTGAACTGCTCTCTCTTGTGGAAGCTGGTCAGACACAATATGCATTGGCAGAGTTTAAGTACTCAGACATCTACAATCATGAGAAATCTGCTGATGCCAATAGCTGTTTTTCTGATATATTCTATACCAAGAAGCAGAACTGGAAAATGCCTGGAACGGTTGAAGCTATCTTCCGTGGTCCATCTCCTGATTTTAATGGCTCTAACTGGAATACCTCTAAGGTCTTTGGCCCTAAGGTACAGAAAGTAGTTGCTCATGATAATGTCATTCACCAACCTACGGCCAACCTTGTAGAGGCTTATGGAATGGCTAACGGAGAACCAATCTATTTGGTTGAGAATGGTAAGTATGTACTCAATCCAAAGTCTGGTTTCGACCCTGAGCATCCTTTCAAAAATCGTGATCCCCGTTTCTACCACGATATCGTCTTCGATGGTTTTAAGTATTTGAACGGAACACCTGGTCAGTATGCAGATTTACAGTATTGCCAATTATATACGGGTGGTAATATGCGCCCAATAGCAAATGCAAGCCGTACGGGTTATTTCATTCAGAAGTTGGTGCCTCATACTTGTAATGAAGTGGATAAAGATTACGATTGGGGTTCAGCTTTACACTGCTATTTGCCATATATGCGTCTTGCAGACATATACTTGATGTATGCAGAGGCTTGTGCTGCATTCGGTGGTGCTTCTGGCAAGTCTTCAAACTTTGGCAAGACCGCAGAAGATGCAATTAATACACTTCGCGACCGTTGTGGTGCAGGTCATGTTGCTCCAGAATTTGTTGCAGACAACCATAAGTTCATGGATGAGGTCCGTCGTGAGCGTGAGGTAGAACTTTCTTTCGAAGGATTCCGCTTTTGTGACTTGCAGCGTTGGTTGCTTCTGACAGAGGCACCATATAATCAAAAATTCTCACAGGAGTTTGACCGTGTGGAAAGTGCAGACTTCTATACGAAGAATGATCCTAAGGACGCTCGGGTTGCCAATTATCGTAGAAAGTTGATATTGACTCGTAATTTTGGTACCAAGCACTATTGGTTCCCATTGCCAATCAAGGAGACTCAGATCAGTTCAGAGTTTAAACAAAATCCAGGCTGGTAAGGTTTAAAATTATAAATTAGTAATACTAAATGAATAATGATAGTATGAATTCAAGATTCAAATCATATAATTATAAGCTTTTTGTAGCAAGTCTCGTGGCTTTGGCTCCTCTTGGTGCCAATGCCAAGACTGCACAGACAAGCGAATCCGATACAGCCAGTGCCGACAAGGAGATGGTTCAGGTGGCTTACCGAAAGGTAGCCAAGGATGACATCTTGGGCGGTGTGTCTGTAGTCGATGTAGAGAACTTGATGAAGAAGAATTACCATACTTATAGCCTCGACAATATGCAAGGTTATGTAGGTGGTTGGAATGGCAATTCTCTCTGGGGTATGGATGCCGACAACGCTGGTTATCTCGTCTTGGTAGATGGTGTGCCTCGTGAAGCTAACAACGTTCAACCAAGTGAGATTGCACAGATTTCTTTCCTCAAGGGTGCGCAGGCTGTGGTGCTCTATGGTAGCAAGGCTGCCAAGGGTGCTGTAGTCATAACTACCAAGCGTGGTCATAATGACGGCTTGAAGGTCGAGGTGCAGGCTAATGCAGGTTTGAATGTAGCAAAGTCTTATCCTGAGTATCTTAGCAGTGCAGAGTATATGACTCTCTATAACGAGGCTCGTCGTAATGATGGTCTGTCTGAGCTTTATTCTGCTGAGGACATCTATAATCATGGAGCAGGTTTGAACCCTTATCGTTATCCTAATCTCGATTTCTATTCTTCTGATTATCTCAGAAAGATGAACAGCCGTTATGAGGCTACTGCAGAAATCAGCGGTGGTGGTAAGCGAGCTCATTTCTATAGCAATATCAACTATTATCGTCAGGGCGATTATTTCAAGTTTGGTGAGGCAAAGAATAATAATACCCAGCGCTTCAGCGTTCGTGGTAATGTGGATATAGACATTACTGATGATATTAAGGCTTGGGTCAACTCCAGTGCAACCTTCTATGATTCTCATTCTGCAAAGGGTAATTACTGGGAAGCTGCTGCTACTTGGCGTCCTAATTTTCCACAGAATGCAGCTCCTCTTATCTCCACAGATATGATAGCCCCTAATGCTAAGGCTGCTTGGGACTTGATGAGCGTTGCGAAGTTGGTAGATGGCAAATACTTCCTTGCTGGTACTCAGGCAAACTCTTCCAATGTTTTTGCTGATATCTATTCTGCAGGAAGTAGTAAATTTACTAGTCGTCAATTCCAGTTTGATACGGGTATCAATATCAACTTGCACAAGGTGTTGAAGGGCTTGTCTTTCGAGACTCATTTCGCAGTCGACTATGCTACCTCTTATAATACTTCTTTCGATAATAGCTATGCTGTTTATATCCCAACATGGGCTAACATTGATGGCAAGGATATGATTGTCGCATTGAAGAAGGAAGGTGAGGATAAAAAGTCTGGCAACCAGAACATCAGCGGAAGTACAGATAACCAGACCATGTTTTTCTCTGGTCAGTTCAACTACAACAATACTTTCAACAAGGTTCACAATCTGTCGGCAATGTTGATAGCTTCTGGCTTCCAGCAGTCGAAGTCTGGACAGTATCATAAGAACTCTAGTGCCAATCTTGCATTCGATGCTTCTTACAATTATGCCCAGAAGTATTACGCAGATTTTGGATTAGCTGCCATTCACTCTGCCCAGTTGGCTCCAGGTCATCGTGAGGCTCTCTCACCATCACTTTCTTTGGGTTGGAGACTCAAGAATGAGTCTTTCTTGAAGAATTCCAAGGTGGTAGATGACATGATGATTAGTGTATCAGGTAGTATTATCAATGAGGATATTGATATAGCAAATGGTGACAATCGCTACTATCTCTATCAGAGTATTTGGAGTTCTGATTACGGCTATGGATGGTATGATGGATCTAGCGATAAATACACCTATTCAAAAAGAGGTGAGAACAAAGACCTTGATTTTATCAAGCGCAAAGAGTTGTCTCTGAATTTCAAGACATCCCTGTGGCAGAAATTGGTGACATTGGATGCAAGTTTCTTCATCAATTCGATGGAGGGTTATCTCATCTCTTCGCCAACATTCTATCCATCTCATTTGAATACTGGTTATCCAGCGGCTTCGTTTATGCCTGTACTGAATTACAACAATAATCGTAGAGTAGGATTTGATTTCGCAGCCAACTTCAATAAGAAGGTAGGTGATGTGGATCTCTCACTTGGTGTGACAGGTACTTACTATACAACCAAGGCTACCAAACGAGATGAGAACAACGTAGAGCAGTATCAGAACAGACAAGGAAAGGCAGTTGATGGCATTTGGGGTTACAAGAGCGCAGGTCTCTTCCAAAGCGAGGAGGAAATCAAAACTTCTCCAGACCAAAGCTATTTTGGTGGAACAGTTAAACCTGGTGACATCAAGTATGTGGATGTAAATGGTGATAATAAAATTGACCAATACGACCAAGTCTTCTTGGGTAAGGGTGGTTGGTATGGAGCACCATTCACGCTTGGTGTCAATCTTACAGCTAAGTGGAAGAACTTTACCTTCTTCGCTCTTGGTACCGGTAACTTCGGTGCTTGGGGAGTCAAGAATAATTCTTATTGGTGGGTAAAGGGCGATAGCAAATATTCTGCTGTAGTTCGTAACCGATGGACAGAGGAAACCAAAGAGACTGCAACCTATCCTCGTTTGACATCTCTTGATGGTAACAACAACTTCCAGACATCAGACTTCTGGATGTACAAGACGGATGCTTTCAGCTTGGCTAAGGTCCAGATAACTTACGACTTGCCTAGTACTTTGTTCCAAAAGACATGGCTTAAGGGGTTGTCGGCATACGTAAGCGGAGCTAACTTGCTTACCATTTCAGGAGAGCGCGAAGTCTTAGAGATGAACGTTGGGTCTGCGCCTCAGACACGCTATTATAATATAGGTGTAAAGGCAACATTCTAATCATTTTAAAATGTAGAAAGAAATGAAAGTAAAAAATATATTTATATTAGCAGCAATGTCGCTTACTTTGGCTTCTTGCTCAGATCTCTTCGAGCCTGCAGATGAAAACAACCGTGGCTTGGATGAGATTTACAATGAGCCAACATACGCTCAGGGACTATTGGGATATGGTTATGCGATGCTTCCTTACAATACCAAGAGTGTTACTGATATTGCTACAGATGACGCTGTAAGCAATGACTTGACAAATAGCTTTCTCAAGATGGCTACAGGTTCTTGGACTGCTAATAGCGATCCTATGTCTAAATGGTCAAGTTGTCGTGCTAGTATCCAGTATCTCAATATCTTCCTTCAGGAGGTAGATAAGGTAAACTGGGCAAAGGACGAGAATGCCCGTAAGATGTATTGTGATAGCCGTAAAGGTGAAGCTTATGCTTTGAGAGCTCTCAACTTGTATTATCTTTTGATGAATCATGGTGGATGGACAGCCGATGGCAAACTGCTTGGCGTTCCTAATTTGACAGAACCAGAGACTTCTACTGATAATTTCAACAAGCCACGTAATACATTCCAAGAGTGCTTGGATCAAATCTATAGCGATTTGGACGAGGCTGCCAAGCTTCTCCCTCTTGATTACAATGATTTGACTAATGATAACGATGTTCCTGCCAAGTATAAGGAAATCGGAGTAAAGACCGCAGGAGACTACAACCGTGTGTTTGGTTCCATTATGCGTGGTCGTATCAGCGGTCGTATCGCTGAGGCAATTCGCTCACAGGTATCTTTGCTTGCAGCTAGTCCTGCTTTCTCTGAAGGTACAAACGTGGATTATGCTAAGGCTGCTGACGATGCAGCTACCGTTCTTGACCGTATCAATGGTGTGAATGGATTGTCTGCTACAGGTAATAATTGGTTTATGCAAACCAGGGAAATCGATGCGCTTGGCTCAGGTGCTTGTCCTGCTGAAATTCTTTGGCGTGGCAGTCGTACCAATGGTGCTGATGACTGGGATCTTGGTCTGAACCAAGAGTCTGATAATTTCCCTCCGTCTCTTTATGGTAAGGGTAGAATCAACCCAACTCAGAATCTGGTCGATGCATTCCCTGCTGTAAATGGTTATCCTATCACCGATGATCGTTCTGAGTATGATAAGTTGAATCCTTACAGCAATCGAGATCCTCGTCTTGACCTTTATATCATTCATGATGGTAGTACTTATAAGGGAAAGACCATTCATACAGACATTACGACGGCTAATAACAATGATGGTTTGAATAAGATTTCCAATTCTACTCGTACAGGCTATTACATGAAAAAGCTGTTGCGTGAGGATTGTAATCCTGACCCTAATGCAAAGAATCCTCAGTATCATTATCCTGTGTATATTCGCTATACTGAGATATTCCTCGATTACGCTGAGGCTGCCAACGAGGCTTGGGGACCAAAGGGTAAGGGAACTCACAACTACTCAGCTTACGATGTAATCAAGGCAATCCGTGAGCGTGCCGGAATTGGCGAGTTTGGCGAGGATCCATACTTGGATGAGTGCGCTGGTAGCAAAGAGAAAATGCGTGAGTTGATTCGAAACGAGCGTCGTTTGGAACTTTGTTTTGAAAATAAGCGCTTTAGTGACCTTCGCCGTTGGAAAGCTCCTCTAAATGAGGCTGTGCGTGGTATAGAAATCACTTTAGAGGCTGGTGCCCCATTATACAAAGTCATGAAGGTTGAGGATCGCAACTATAAAGATTACATGTATTACGGTCCTATACCACAGAGCGAAATGTTGAAGTGGAGCAACTTGCAGCAGAATAAGGGCTGGGAAGTAAAAAATAACGACTAATATTTAAAATGATGAAAACAATGAAGATAAGCAAATATTTGTCCATGGCTGCATTGGGAATCTTGGCTTTAGGCTTTAACTCTTGTGAGAATGGCAACCAAGAATTTCCTGATTATGAGGGCGGTACTACTGTATATTATCCTTATCAGTATATCGAACGTTCTGTAGTTTTAGGCAATGATGAGAATCGCGATAATACGGATGATAACAATCATGTATTGTATATCGTATCTACAATGGGTGGAGCATATAATGGAAAAAACATCACATTGAATGTAGATGTTGATAATTCATTGTGTGACAATCTGTATTTTGAGGATGGAGTCACTCCTGTAAAGCCAATGCCTAGCAATTATTATACAATTCCTACCAAGACGGTTGCGTATAATGGGAAAATGCAGGGACGTCTTCAGGTTAAGTTGGAGGATGCTTTTTTTGCTGACCCTGATTGTGCAAAGAATACATATGTAATCCCAGTTCGCATCAAGGAAATGGTGGGAGCCGATTCTATTCTTTCGGGTTCTCCTGCCGTTGCAGGTACAACTCCTGTTCGTACTGATGCTTCAGCTTGGTTAATTGCTCCTAAGGATTATATCCTTTATTGCGTTAAGTTTATGAATCCATGGGATGGCTTTTATTTCCGTAGAGGAACTGACAAGATTACAGAGAATGGACAAACTCATGAGGTAAAGCGTGAAGGTGCAACTATTGAAAAGGATGAAGTGAGTCACATTACAACCAAGAGTTTGAAGGAATGTAATTTCGAAGTCTCTGTAAATAAAGCTGACGGCTCTAAGGTCACTTGCAACTTGAAACTTACGTTCGATGATAAGGGTAATTGTACCGTTTCTTCTGATACAGAGGGCATGACTGCTTCCGGTACAGGTACGTTTGTAGAAAAGGGAGCAAAGTTGGCTTGGGGTAACAAGGATCGTGACATCCTGACTCTCAATTACAAGGTTGATTTCGGTTCAGGCATTGTTTTGGAAACATCCGATCAGTTTGTTGCCCAGACTCGTGGTAACACCAATGGTATTGTTCAATTCAGTCCTCAGTATATCAGGAAGTAATATTTTTGATAGATAAGTGTCATTCTAATAATTTGATTATTATGAAATTGAAAAATATTAATTTAGGTTTAGGCTTGATGGCTCTCTTGGCTTTGTCTTCTTGTGCTGATGACAAGTTCTCGGAGTACAGAACTGATATGACCAAGAATTTGAAGGAATATCAGTATCTGAATAACTACGAGCCTTTGAAGAAATACGTGGAAGATATGAAAGCTTCCGGCAAGTGCAATCCCGACTTTAAGTTGGGCATTGCGCTCGAAGCAGCCGAATTCAACAAGCAGGGACTTGTATATTGTCTTGCTGGTAGCAATTTCAATGAGACTGTAGCCGGCAACGCCATGAAGATGGCTTCTTGTGTTGCTGATGATGGTCGCATGAATTTTGATAATGTAAGTGAATATGTTAAGAATGCCACAGATGCAGGTCTTTCGGTTTATGGTCATACCTTGGCTTGGCATGAACAGCAGCCTAACAAGTATCTGAATGGGCTGATTGCTGATAAGGTAATAGAAGTAGACCCTAGTCAGAAAGTTGAGAAGACTGATTATGAACTTGACTGTTCTACTCTTTCATCTTACGATTGGACGGGTTCGCCTGCTTCTGTAAAAACAGAGTGGAATAAAGGTGGTGCTGTGGTCATAACCAATCCAGAGCCGATAGACCCATTTTATGAGCTTCAGTACTGGCTGGTAAATGGCATTCCTCTTAAAACAGGCACTAAATATAAGATTACCTTCCTTTGCAAGGCAGAAGGTGAATCGCCTGCTAATATCCGCTTTAAGTTGGGTAACTGGGGAGCTGGCGCCAAGAATACCTTCAAGATTCCTGTAGGTGGTGATTATAAAGAAGTTTCGTTCGATGTAACTCCTGTCATGGATAGTAATGGTCTCTTCTTCCAGCACGGAGATTTTGCAGGTAAGATTTATTGGAAGTCTATTAAAATCTCTCATTTCGAGGCTCCTTCTGTTGAAATCCCTGTAAGTGTTGGGCATCTTACCTTTGATGATGGTCAGAACCTTGGTGGATGGGGTATGGATAATGCGCCAAAGATTGTAAATGGTGTTTGTGAGGTTGGTAACAACGCAGCCAAGGAAAACCCTTGGAATGCACAGGTTAACTATGAACCAGGTTTCGCTTTCGAGAATGGTAAAACCTATCACTTGAAGATGAAAATCAAGGGTTCTGTAGCTGGCGAATTTGGTGCTGGATTCCAGAATCCTGAAGGATACATAGGCTGTGGTGACTTCCCTACCATCAAGGTTACAACTGATTGGAAGGAAGTTGATGTAGCTACCACATGTAATGGTGACAATGCCTTGCGCCTGCTGCTGAATATCGGCAAATATGCGGGTACCCTCCATATTGATGATTTTGAAGTTTACTACACGAAGCCTTCAAATACTATTCCTCTTACAGATGAGGAAAAGAAGAAAGCACTTACTCCTGTTTTGCAGAATTGGATTTACGGCATGATGGCAGCTACCGAGGGTAAGGTGAAGGCTTGGGATGTTGTAAACGAGTCTATCTCTGGTAAAGATATTGATGGCGATGGTTACTACGATCTCCAGTCTGCCACACGTGGTACAGTTTCTCCAGATGATGCCAAGAACAAATTCTACTGGCAGGATTACCTGGGTGACCTTGATTATGTTCGCACTGCTGTAGCTGCAGCTCGCAAGGGCTTTGCTGATGCTGGTGGAAAACCTGAGGAGTTGAAGCTCTTCATCAATGATTATAACCTCGAAACTGCTTACGACGATAACAAGAAGCTCAAGAGTCTGATTCATTGGATTGAGGAGTGGGAGAAGGACGGCGTTACCAAGATTGATGGTATCGGCAGTCAGATGCACGTTTCATGCTGCATGGATCCTGTTGAGCAGAAAAAAAGAGAGGATGCTTACGTGAACATGCTCAACCTGATGGTTAGTACAGGTAGGTTGGTTCGTATTTCTGAGTTGGATATGGGCTTGGAGGTTCCGAACGTGGATAAGAACAGCAAAGACCCATATATCCAAGTAAAGACTACTGATATGACCGAGGAACAGCACAAGGCAATGCGTGCTTACTACGAGTTTATCGTCAAGAAATATCTTGAGATTGTTCCTAAGGAGCAGCAGTGGGGTATCTGCCAGTGGTGTGCTACTGACAGTCCTGCCAATAGTGGTTGGCGTCCTGGTTTGCCAGTAGGCCTCTGGGATTTGGATTATTATCGCAAGCATACCTATGCAGGTTTTGCTGCAGGCCTTGGTGCTCCAGAATATTGGAAGGAAGCCAAGTAATTACTCTAAAAGACATTAGTTTTAGGTTTATCATACAAAGATTAACCGAAAAAAGATGTTAGTCGTTAAGGTTGGCTGTGTTGTGATGACACGGTCAACCTTTTTGCATTTTTTTAATGATGAAAATATTCTCTTTCTCCTATGTGTCATTCTTGAAAGAGATTGTCTAGTGTGACTTCGCTGTTTACTATACTTTCCTTAAAATGGCACGAAAACGCACTTTTTCTCACTTTTTTTTCGAGAAAAAGTGCGTTTTCGTGCCAAAATCTTTAATTTGGCTTCCTAGAGAAGGACGTGATGTATTCATGCTACTAGCCATAAAAGTTATGAAGTGGATTTCCTTCTTTCAAGAGGAAAGAAAATTTATCCGATAGAGGTGAAATCCTCAGGATATAATACTCATAAGTCACTAGACAAGTTTTGTGCTAAATATTCTGATCGAATAGATAAGAGATATCTCTTGTATACAAAGGATTTGAAGAAAGATGGACAAACGCTCCTCTTACCGATTTATATGACTCCTTTGTTGTGATTTCCTCTTCAAATAGGTTTGATGGTGTATCATTTTCGTTATAATGTTGGCTATCAAACCTATTTGGTACTTCTCACAAAGTATTTGTTATACCACGCAAAGTCTTTTTCAGCCTTTTCTGTTACTTTTGCCTGTGGAAATGAGAAACATTTCTCGTTCCACGAATGAACAATTATTATCAATAAACTTAAAATTAAAAGCTTATGAAAAAAATTTTTACTTTGATTGCTGCTGCCTTGATGGCAGTTAACGTGAGTGCAGCTAACAAGGTGCTGAAGATTACTGGCACCGCTGACAAGGTTAATCCTTGGGACAGCCAGTGTTATATCAACCTTAAGAATCTAGAGAAGGGCAAGGCTTATGTCGTGAAGTTTGATGTGTACACTACAGCTGGTACCGAATTCAAAATCGGAACAGAGGCTATTGACGAGACTCAGACAGAGCATATGACGGAGTGGAATGCTTCTGCAGTGTTCAATTATACTGAGGAACTTACCTTGACTAATCAAAAGTCAGAGGCAGTAATAAACTTCCCTGGTAAGACCACGGTTACTTGTCACTCCCACTGTACTGCAAAGCCAGGAATGGAGATAGATCATACAAATGGTAATACCAAAAATTGTAATCCGGAAATTTTGAAGGATTATGAGTATGCAGCTACTGCACTCTTGCTGAATGTAGGAAAGATGCCTAAGGATGCAGTCATCTATATTGGTAGCATTAAGGTGTATGATGCAGATGGCAACCTCCTTTCAACAGAGGATTTTGATAATGCAACAGTTGGTGAGTATGATGCTACTAAGACTATTCACTATCCAGCTTGGCAGAATGCTGCTACATTTGAAATTGTAGAAGAGCCTACTACAGGCATTTCTAATATTGAGAGTGCAAATGTAGCTAAGGATGGCAAGTGCTTCAACCTCGCTGGTCAGCAGGTAGGTAAGAACTATAAGGGCGTTGTCATCAAGAATGGTAAAAAGATGGTTATCAAGTAATAGATGAGACGTTTTACAATGCTCGCATCGTACTATATATAATAATGTGTACGATGATGTAGAATCTATATAATATAAATATTAAACAAATGGTATAAAAAATCCCAGAATCGCTCTTCCAAGCAGTTCTGGGATTTATTATGGTGATATTTGTCATCAATATCTCCGCTATTATATTTTTATGTATTGCTCAGATTCTTAATGATTTCCAAAGGTAGCTGGGTAGCTTTGGAAACCTGTTCGGCAGAAAGTCCCATTGCCAGCAATCGTTGTGCTGTTTCTGTGTTGGCCTCATGCTTGCCTTCTGCTCTACCTTTCTCCATACCTTTTTCCATGCCTTTCGCCATACCTTTTTCCATACCTTCCTTCATGCCCTTTTCCCTGCCTATTTCTATACCCTCCGCAAGACCTTCTTGTTTGCCTTCACGCTTAGCAGTGTCTACGGAATTCTTGATGTCACGATATGCCATCTTGCTGGTCTCATACTCCCTCATTTCCTGCGGAGTAAACTTGGCTATTTCGGCTTCCTCGAAGAGGCGGTCGAAGACCTTGTCGCACAGTTCTTTAGGGCGCTGGGTAAGTTTATAGAGGTTCTTCAGTGCATAGAGCCACTTCTCGTAGAGCGTATCCAGTTCTTCCAGGGGTTTGTTGAACTTGGAAATCTCTACATAAATATATTCGAGCTTTTCGTAAAATACTTTGTGGGTAGCGGTGTCGCACAACTGCACATGATGGCGGATTTTCTCCTTGTCGAATGCATCCTCGTTCATGCTGAAGTTGAGCAGGGCAACGGTATAGATATGATTGAGCTTGAAATCCCACTCATTCCCCTTGGGCGCCTGTTCTCGGATAGGGAAGGTGGAGTAGAAGAGGGCGCGATCCTTGAAATACGTCTGGTACGCATTCTGCATTTCTACAATGAACTTCTCACCGTTTTCGCCCTCGCAATATACATCAAAGATGGCTCTGCGGTCAGTATAGACATCTCCTACGTGCTCTGGATTCAGATACTTCACGTCCTTCACAACCTGTCTGCCATTAAACAAGCTGTTGAGGAAGCAAATGAGCAAATCCTTGTTCATTGCTGTTCCAAAAATTCGCTTGAAACCGAAGTCGGTCAGCAAGCTGATGTATCTTTCTTCTACCTGCTTCATAATCATCTGTATTAAAAATCCATGCCGCAAAGTTACGGTTTTATTTTCATATCTGCAAGAGATTTCTGGGATTTTTAAAGGTAAAAAAGTAAAAAGGTAAAAAAGTAAAGATTTTGCTATCCCCAATACTATCTGATAACTTTTTCTAAAACTTTTCGACCTGGCGGTTGAAATTACCCACACGCCCTTTTAGGGCGTATGGGGCTTACATGCGAAACTTCAGTAACGAATTAATCTATATAATATAAATATTAAACAAATGGTATAAAAAATCCCAGAATCGCTCTTCCAAGCAGTTCTGGGATTTATGATGTCTGATAGTTTGCCATGATGTGCTTCCGTTTGCCTACAGATATGGCTGCGTGGGGTTAAGAATATGACTGCATTGGGTTAAGAATATGACTCCGTTGGGTTACGGATACGACTCCGTAGGCTAACGGAGACGTATCCTTCGGCTTGTCGAGATATCTGCGTCAGCTGATTGAGTCACTTGAGTTAGCTTACTGAACTACTTGGGTTAGCTGATTGAACTACTTGAGTTAGCTGACTGAGCTATATCAGTATCCTGTAGTATTACATGTGTATTTTTTCTAATTTAATGCCACATTTGCCACACTTATACTTAACTCTTTGATTATTAGAGGATAACATGTGGCAATAAGGGGTGTTTTTATTGTCACCTTATTGCCACCTATTACCACTTTTGGCATAAAATCTGCAAAATAACGGTGTTTTTGAGGGATTTGCTACGTCCCGATGCAGCAAAAGTTACGTCCGGACGTAGTAAAAGATACGTCGTGACGTAATTTCTGTGCGGGAATTCAATGGTAAGAAGTATATAAATAAATCCCAGAATCGCTCTTCCAAGCAGTTCTGGGATTTATTGTGTCTGATAGTTTGTTTACCATTTAAAGAGGTGAGGAACAAATTCCTTGAAGCAACGGCGCCAGGTGAGCCACTCATGATGAGTGCCTGGTGATACATAAACATCGAGCTTGATGCCCAGTTCCTTCAACTGCTGTGCCATCTTCTCGGTACCGAAGTTCTCTTCCGAACCGCAGCCCATAAACATATAATGAATGTTCTTGTTGTATTTCTCTGCATCGGCAAAAACTCCATTGAAACAGGTCTTTACATCCACGCCAAAGAGTGCACCGCTAAAGGTTCCAAGGGCAGAAAACTTGTCCATGTGAGGCAATACGGTGTTGAATGTCTGGTATCCGCCCCATGACAATCCTGCCATCGCACGATGCTCGCGGTCGGTATAAGTGCGGAATGTCTTGTCAACCATCGGAATCAGATCCTTGATAATCACATCATAGAAAGAAGCTCCATAGTGGCTGCGCTCTTCATCTACATTCTTGCCTGGACGGGCAACGAAAGGCTTCTTTACATCGCCACTCTCCATGACAACAATCATAGGCTCAGCCTTGCCTTCTGCTATCAGGTTGTCCATGATGTGCTGCATCATTCCCTGCTTGCTCCAGCCCGTTTCGTCTTCGCCCATGCCATGCTGCAGATAGAGCACAGGATAGCGCTTGGTGGTGTTGGTTTCATATTCCGCAGGGGTGTAAACCATGGCGCGGCGGAACTGCTTCTGAGAGGCTGCATAGTAAGATACTGAGCGAACCTGACCGTGGGCTACGCCCTGCTGAGGACGATAGTAGTTGCCTTCTGCTCCTTCTGGAACTTCCAGACCGCCTGCTTCACGGCAGCAGCCGAAGTAGGTTTCGCTGGCAGGGTCAACTACCTGCACGCCATCTACATTCAGAAAATAGTAGTGGAATCCTACTACCAGCGGATCGCTCACGCCGTACCAGTCGCCATCCAAATCCTTTTTCATCTCATATTGCTTGCCGCAGATGTCGAAGATTACTTTCTTTGCCTCAGGAGCATGGAGCTTTACATAAGCTCTGCGGTCCTTATCTACACGCGGATAGTTGCTGCCTGGAATGATTCCCTGCAGGGCGAGCATCATGTTTGCATAGCGCTTGCCCATGGTGCGGTAGCTTTCTGCGATGAAGTGTAGACCATCGCCACGTTGTGGACAGCCCTTTGAAGAAATGACGTGGGCTGTAGGAATGGTCTTGGCAATATCATCAACGATGGCGATATGTGCCCAGCATTTTCCGCCCATATCCTTCTGTACGGTTTCGCCTACGAGCAGAGGTACGTCTTCTGCCTTCAGATTCAAATCCTTCAAGATGTCGTTATAAACAGTCTTTACACGGTTAGGCCAGTTGGCATCGCCGTTGTTGGTTTCGCCCTGATGCAGGAGGATGCCCTTGATAACACCCTGCTTCTTGGCTATTTTTGCCAGTTCTATCAGTCGGGCGTATGGATTTCCGTTGTACTGGGATGCAAAGTTTTTCATCCAGTCGGGTTGTTTCTTGAGATAAGCCTTATAGGTACGCTTATCGAAGAGGTCGATGCTGGCTCCGCCCACGGCCACGGTGATGGTTCCCACCTTGATGCTGTCTGGTAGGTTATCCACCATCTTTCTTCCGAAATAGTCAACAGGAGTCAGTCCTGTAGAGGGTCTTGCCTGTGGCGGCACGGCGGTGTGCCATTGTCCCTTCTTCCATCCTGCCTTTTTATCATCCACGGCATACATAGCCTGGAATCTCGGGTTTACGCCCGTTCGGTCGATGTCTTCGATAGCCGCATTTCCTTCCATGTTCGACTGTCCGAAGCAGAGATAAATCTGAAAATTTGGATCAGGCTTTTCCTGAACCTTACTGCCCGTTTTCTGTGCCATCATAGGTAGGCACGCCATCGCGAGCATCGATGCTAAGATTGATAATCTCTTCATAGTTTATATTTAATTAAATTATTAGATTGATTTTCATCTTCTGTTCTGTTTGCAAAGTTATGAAAAGATTTCCATACGTGCTTTGTCTCATATATCAATAACTTTTCCCTTTGTTATATAATAAGGTGATTCTTTTTTCTCAGGTCTCAGAGTATGTTTCATTTTGTCTCTTTTGGGGTAGATGTTATTTGTGATAAAGTATTTGTTACTTGAGGTAAAATGCGTTTTAATGTTTTTATCTATTTTTGCGACGTGTTTCAGCATCCTTAATGAAATTTTAGAGAATTTAGGATGTAGAATATAATAATATTTAGCAACTGACAAGTAAGTATAACTATTAATCTATTTTTATGATGGTGAATTTTAAAATGATTGAAAAGCCGTTTGTATTGCTATTCCTGCTCTGTTTGCTTCCTTTGGGAGTTTCGGCTCAGAGCATAGTAAAAGGTATAGTGACTGATCCAAGTGGAGAACCTGTGATTGGTGCTACTGTTAAAGTAGATGGTAGCAAACTGGGTGTTGTTACCGACTTGGATGGTAAGTTTAGCATTGATGCTGCACCTGATGCAACATTGACAATTACCTATGTGGGTATGGAGCCTAAGACCGTGAAAGCTGAGGCTGGTAAAACCCTTTCCATTACCTTGAAGGATGATTCAAAAGTTCTTAATGATGTCGTTGTCATCGGTTATGGTGTTCAGAAGAAGAGCGACCTGACTGGTGCAGTTGCATCTATCAAGAGCGATGACATCAAGGGTTTGTCAGCTACCGATGCCGGTGCTGCCCTCCAGGGTAAGGCTGCCGGTGTGCAGATTATCAACTCGGGTGGTCCGGGTGAGGCTGCCGATATCCGTATCCGTGGTTATTCTTCCAATAGTGGTAATATCGGTCCGTTGCTCATTGTCGATGGTCTGAAGGTGGATAACATCCAGTACCTGGATCCATCTATGATCGAGAGCATGGAGGTATTGAAGGATGCCGCTTCTGCTGCCATCTATGGTGCGCAGGCGGGTAATGGTGTCGTTATCATCACAACCAAGACGGGTGCTGCCAATGGCGGTAAGGCTCAGATTTCTTACAGCAGCAAGTTCACCATCCAGTCGTTGGGAAAGAGGGCTGAAATCTTTGATGCTCCTGAGTATATTGAGTATCACAAGTATTTGGGCGACTTGACCGATGATCTTCTGAAGAAGAACAACTATAATGGTCAGAACACCAACTGGTATGACGAGGTATTTGAGAACAGTCTGGCTCATCAGCATAGCCTCACTGTGCAGGCAAGCAATGGCAAGGGCCGTTTCCTCGCCAGCTTGAATATCCTGAACAATGATGGTATCGTTAAAGGTAGCAAGGATACTTATAAGCGTTTCACTGGTCAGATCAATGCCGATTATGATGTTTACAAGTGGTTGAACATTACTACCAATACATCTTTTGAAAAGTGGAAGACCAAAGGCGTGACCAAGGGTTATGGTTCATTGCTGAACTCTGTGGTTTCTATCGATCCTTTGACTCCAGCTTATATCAGTAATGTGGAGGATTTGGCTCCTGGCATGAAGGCACAGGTAGAAGCCGGTGGCCCAGTTCCTAGAGATCCAAGCCATAACAATGACTACTATGGTACTTCTAAATATGTAGATGATGCTACTGGTAACCCTCTCTATCAGCGCGACCGTCATGACACATGGACTTCTGGTATCAATGTACGTGGTACCGTTGCTGCCAATATCAAGCCATTCAAGGGCTTTACATTTACTTCTCGCTTAGGTTATCGTATCACTCAGAGTAACTATCATAACTACGAGACTCCATATTGGTTATCATCTATGGCACATAGTGAAAACTATACCATTGAAGCGAAAACCAATAATGGCTTGTACTATCAGTGGGAGAACTTTGCCAACTATTTGACAACAATCGGCAAGCACACTATTGGTGCCATGGCAGGTATGTCGTTTACCAAGAATCATTGGGACAATAGTTCCATCAGTTCTACAGGAGGTAACATACTCACATCTTATGAGCCAAACTTCCATTACATCGACTACTTGTTGGCTAATGCAACCAAGAATGTAGGTAACGCTCCTTCAGATGCTACAGAGTTATCTTACTTTGGTCGTGTATCTTACAGCTATGACAACCGTTACTTCATGCAGGTTAACTTCCGTCGTGATGCTTTCGATACATCAAAACTTTCAAAGAAGGCACGTTGGGGTAATTTCCCATCAGTTTCAGCAGGATGGGCTATCAGCAATGAGAAGTTCTTCAAGGACAATATAAGTCGTGATGCCATTTCTTTCTTGAAACTTCGTGGTTCTTGGGGTCAGAATGGTAACGTCAATATCTTGAACAATTATCGTTATGCTTCTACCTTAGCTCTTAATCAGAGTTTCTATCAGTATAATCCTTCTATTGGAGATGGTAAGCTGACTTTTGGTTCTAAGCCTTCTGGACTTGCTAACCCAGACTTGAAGTGGGAAACTTCAGAGCAGATTGACCTTGGACTTGATGCTCGTTTCCTTAACGACCGTCTTACCTTGGGTGTCGACTGGTATCGCAAGACTACCAAAGACCTCTTGATTGAGATTACTCCTCTTCCTGAGATTGGTGTAAACAAGAGTGTTGTTAATACAGGTAAGGTACTTAACTCTGGTCTTGATTTCGAGTTGGGTTGGAGAGACAACATCAAGGACTTCAAGTATAGTGTGACCGTAAATGGTTCAACTCTGAAGAATGAGGTGAAGGAGGTTTCTAACCTTATAAGCCGTTTGACCGAAATAGGTATTGATGGATTCAATAACCAGCTTAAGCCTACATTCGAGGCTGGCCATCAGGTATGGTATTTCCGTGGTTACAAGTATGCAGGTGTAGCCGAAGATGGTAGTGCTCTCTATTATAATAAGAATGGCGAAACAACTTCAGCTCCAACCGATGAAGATAAGCAGGATTTGGGCTCAGCTATTCCTAAGTTTACTTATGGTATTACTCTTAATGCAGAATATAAGGGCTTTGACCTCACCGTATTTGGAACAGGCGCTGCTGGCAACAAGATTTACAACTTGATGGTTTCTGCAGACCGTCCGTTGATCAATGGAATTGATACCTACTGGAAGGATTCTTGGAGAGCAGACCGCACCAATGCTAAATATCCTGATATGAAAAAGGTTGCTACCGACTGGAAGTTCTTCAGTTCTGATGCAGCTGTGTTCAGTGGCTCGTATTTCAAGATCAAGCAGATTCAGTTGGGCTATACATTGCCAAAGGCTATCACTAGCGTGGCAGGTATCAGCAATCTTCGTGTATATTGCTCACTGGATGATTTCTTCACCATCACCAAGTATCCTGGTGCTGATCCGGAGACTGCTTCTATCAACAGTGGTGCCTCTCGTGGTTTTGATAATGGTACTTATCCAACTTCCAAGAAGGTGGTATTTGGTATCAATGTAACATTCTAACCTTTAATATTCAAAAACAATGAAGAAAATATTATTTTCAACAATATTGGCTCTTGCTGCCACAGGAACAATGACGCTCACTACGTCTTGTGAGGATCAGCTAGACATTGAGCAGAAGGGTGTAATACCTACCGAGAACTTCTATAAGACCGATGCTGATGCAGAGGCAGCCCTCGTTGCTGCATACGAAGGCTTTATGTGTAATGTGATGGGACGTAACCACGATGGTGGTGGCCCAGGTATTTATACTCCATTGAAACTGATAGTCAATGAGTGTGGAGACGATGTGTTGGCAGCAGGTGCCAACTCTGGTGATAATACGTTTGGTATCATGCTCAATCAGTTCTATTATGATGCTGAGGCTGAGGTGCCAAAGTTTATGTACACAGGTCTCTATCTCTCTGTATATACCTGTAACCTTGTACTCGATCACTTTGCCGATGCTACTACCGCTGTGCAGAAACGTTGCGCTGCAGAGGCTCGTGTGCTTCGTGCTTATGATTATTTCCTGTTGGCTAATCTTTGGGGTACTCCACCATTGGTAACTCATGTTCTGGATGCTTCTGCGCAGCCTTTTAATTGTGATAAGGATCCTGAGCATCCTATGAATCACCAACAGTTGATAGAGTGGATTGCGCAGGAATGTGAGAATGCTGCCAACGATTTGGATGAGCGTAAAAGTAAGGATGACAAGGATGGAGCTGTGAAGGTAACCAAGGGCTTTGCATATGCTCTTGCCGGAAAGGCTTATTTGTTTGCCGGTCAGTATGATAAGGCTAAAATTGCCCTTAAAAAGGTTATAGACTCGGGCAAGTATGACCTTGTTCCTGGTGAGAAATATGCTGACAACTTCCATATCGAGGGTGATGCCAACGAGGAGAAGGTATTTGAAGTCAACTTCGAGTATAATGCAGGTAAGACCGATTGGGGTGGTATGATTCAGCGTTCTAGCTGGATGGAAACCAACTATTGGGATTGGCGTGCTGATCACTTTGTTGCTTCTCCTAACAAGGTTTACTGTGGCGGCGTTGATGGCTGGGGTGGCCTTGGCGTGCCTCAGTGGTTTGGTGACGAGTTCTATAAAAATGATGGTGACTCTTATCGCTTGAAGGCTACTTTAAAGCATATTGATGATGCGGTTTATCATATGTCTTACGGCAAGGATGAAATCGATAATATGACTGACGAGCAGAAGAAAACCAGTAACAAGATTGGCATCAATGACCCTGTTCAGGGACTCTACGGCAACTCTACCTGGTTGGCGTTCAAGCAAATAATGAGAGCTTCTGATACTGAAGGCAAGAAATATGGTGATAACATTCGCTTGAATAATTATCTTGTCATGCGTTACGCTGAGGTTTTGCTCAATTATGCAGAGGCTTGTCTTCAGACAGGCGATCAGGCTGAAGCTAAGAAATATATCAACATGATTCAGAAACGTGCTGGTTCCAAGACAATCAGTGAAACTGTTGATATGGATGTGTTGAAGAAAGAAAAGTCATATGAACTTTGGCTTGAAGGCTGTCGTTGGTTCGATATCATGCGATGGAATGATACAAAGGCCATTGAGCGGTTGACTAAGGCTGGTACAGTCGTGCCACATTTGTTTGATAAGGTTTTCAGAACTCCAAAGGCAGACGACCAGAATGTAACTTGGGAGCATGGATCAGAAGCAAACAGCCGTTTCTATACGACCAACACTCCTGAGACTAATTTCAAGGTAGGTTTCAAGAAGGGCAAGCATGAGTTCTTCCCTTATCCACAGACCGTGTTGGATAAGAATCCTAACCTGAAGCAGAATCCTGGTTGGTAATCATGAAGTTGTTTTGTTAATATAGTGTTTTAAGTTTAAAGAACTATAGATTGTTTGACAATTAGGGGGTGTTTTGAAAAAAAGCACTCCCTTTTTTCTTCTTTAAAGGAATTTACATATGAAAACATGGATGTGTGCCTTGATGCTGGCGTTATCGACAGGAGCTTCGGCTCAGAACCCGATTATCAGCGGACAGTATTCTGCTGATCCTACGGCTCGCGTATTCAACGGGAAGGTATATCTTTATCCTTCTCATGATATTCCGAGTCCTATCGAGAAACTGAAGACTTGGTTTTGTATGCCTGATTATCATGTCTTCTCATCCAGCAATCTGACGGATTGGGAAGACCATGGTGTCATCGTTTCGCAGGACAAAGTACCTTGGGTACAGGACGGCAGTTATACGATGTGGGCTCCTGACTGTGTAGAGAAAGAGGGGAAATATTACTTCTATTTCCCTGCTGCTCCGAAAGGGGAGGAGAAGGGATTCGGAATAGGTGTGGCGGTTGCCGACCAGCCCGAAGGACCGTTTATGCCGATGTGGAAACCCATAGAGGGTGTGCACGGCATAGATCCTTGTGTGCTGATAGATAAGGACGGACAGGCTTATATCTACTGGGCGGGAGCAGGTTTGCACATGGCTAAGCTGAAACCAAACATGACGGAACTTGCCTCGGAACCCAAACTGGTAGAGGGATTGCCTGAGGGATTCAAGGAAGGACCATTTGCCTTCGAGCGTAACGGCAAATATTATTTCACCTTCCCTTGGGTACGTGAAAAGGATGGAACCGAAACGCTGGCTTATGCCATGGCTGACCATCCGATGGGACCTTTTACATTCAAGGGCATCATCATGGATGAATCGCCTACGAAGTGCTGGACCAATCATCATAGCATCGTAGAATATCAGGGACAGTGGTATCTTTTCTATCATCATAATGATTATTCGCCTAAGTTCGACAAGAACCGCTCGGTGCGAATCGACTCTCTGAACTTCAATCCTGACGGAACGATACAGAAGGTGATACCTACGCTAAGAGGTGTGGGATTGACGAAGGCACGTTCGCATATTCAGATTGACCGCTATTCTGCGCTGCAAGGCAAGGGTATTGGTATTGAATATCTGGATAAGAACAACAGTTTCGCCGGATGGAAGACTCTCTTCTCTAAATCGAATACTGCCCTTATATATAATAAGGTGGATTTCGGTAATGAGAAGGTGGAAGAAATCACCGTTCGTGCCAAGTCTTCAAAGGGTGGTGTGCTCGTAGTCAGAGCCGATGGCAAGAAGGGTAATATCATCGCTAAGGTGAAGATTCCGAAGTCGGCAGCCTGGAAGAATATCCGTGCCCAGGTGCTTCATGCTCCTCAGGGCGTTCATGCTCTCCACGTATCCTTGCAGAGTGGTGCCGACGTAGAGGTAGACTGGCTGGGCTTCGATGCGTTGCCTTGGGAAAAGGGAGCTTTTGAAACTCACCAGTATCGTAATCTCTTTGCCGAAATGGGCTATAAGCAGGCTGATATTGACAGGAAGGTGAACGAAGTGTTCAATGATGTATTCTATGGTAAGAACAAGGTTTATTTCGAGGTGGGCGATTCCATGGGATATGTCAGCGATATAAAGAACAATGATGTGAGAACCGAAGGCATGTCGTATGGAATGATGGCTGCCGTGCAGTTTGACAAGAAGGACATCTTCGACCGCCTCTGGCGATGGAGCAAGAAATACATGCAGCATCAGGAAGGACCTTATAAGGGCTATTTCGCATGGAGCTGCAAGACTGATGGAACGAGAAATGCGCAGGGAGCCGCATCGGATGGTGAACTCTATTTCGTAACTTCGCTCATCTTTGCATCCAACCGATGGGGAAATGATACAGGCATCAACTATCTGAAGGAAGCGCAGCATATTCTGGATTGCAGCATGCAGAAGGCGGGAATGGACCGCACTGCTCCGCTCATCAATCTTGAACATCAGCTCATCACCTTTACGCCCGATCATTGGGGCGGGAAGTTTACCGACCCTTCTTACCATCTCCCTGCCTTTTACGAGGTTTGGGCGAAATGGGCTAACGACGGACGGTCCCAGTTCTGGAAGGAGTGTGCAGAGAAAAGCCGTGAGTTCCTGCATAAGTGTATCAATGAGAAGACGGGCTTGAACCCGGACTATTGCAACTATGATGGCAGTCTGATGAAGACCGGTCGGTTGTTGGGTGATGCATTCCGCTACGATTCATGGCGAGTGCCAATGAACATAGCGCTCGATTATTCCTGGGCTTGTAAGGATAAGGAGTGGCAGCAGAAATATGCCAATACGTTGCAGAACTTCCTGTATAGTAAGGGCATTGATTCTTTCCTGGACCAGTATAATGTAGATGGAACGATGGTAGAAGATATTCTGCCGGCAGGTACAGCTCCTAAGGCACTCCGCCATTCTATCGGTTTTGTTGCTACAGCGGCTGCGGCTTCATTGGTCAGCAATCATGTGAAGGGCAGGGAATTCGTCAGTCATTTCTGGAATGCCAAGCATGAACCGGATAAAGAAGGCTTCTTCGATGGCTATTACGACGGACTGTTGCGTCTCTTCTCCTTCATGCATCTGAGTGGCCGTTATCAGATTATCGAACCTCAATAATAATGAATAGTCTATGTACAAATTTCTTAATAAAATAGTTAAATTGTTTTGTTTATGTGTATTCCTTTTTGGGCATTCCTCTGCGGATGCCCAAAATAGGAATTTACCTGCAGACATCAATCCTTATTTCGGACCAGTCGGCAAGCAGCCTGTCATGCCTAATGCGGCTGGCTTTATTCAGAGATGGTTGCTCCTGGAGCCCATCTCTATGCCGGTCAAGAGCAATGTCGTTTTTACTGATTCTTATCTGAAGGAGATATTCCATACGCAGTATTTCCCTAAACAGATGGAAACAGTTCCTAAGGATAGAGCCGTCGTGAAGGTGGGCAAGGAAAAACTGAAATGGCATGCGCTGGACAGTAAACTGTTTAATGTGAAGCTCTTCCGTTTCGCCACTTCATTTAAGAAACCCAAGTATGGTGTCTTGTTCTGGGCGGTTACCATTATCGATTGCCCTGAGGAGATGAAAGACGTCCGCTTGTCTGTTGGCTCGAATGGTGCTTCCATGTGGTGGCTCAATGGCGAGGAGGCGGTGATGCTCGAAGGCGACCGAAGAATGGTTCGCGATGATGTAGTTTCTAAGAAACTTACCTTGAAGAAAGGTAGGAATATCCTTCGTGGTGCTGTAATCAATGGGCCTGGTATGAGCGACTTCTGTGTCCGATTCATCGATGGACAGGGCAAGCCTGTCAGAAACCTCTCTATTCACGTGAAGTAGTGCAATCAATAAAGAAAGTTATGAAACAGAACAATATATTTTTCAGATATTTTAGCCCGGTTGCTGCTCAGCAGAAACTTTATGCCGCTGCTTTGGTTGCCTTGTTGTCTTCTTCTGCTTACGAGGCAGAAGCCCAGGTGGGCGAACCTTTCATTCATGATCCTTCTACCATTGCCCTGTGTGATGGAAAGTATTATACCTTTGGAACGGGTGAAGGTGGAATCTGGTCGGAGGATGGCTGGACCTGGCAGGGTGGTGCTGTTCGTCCCGGCAGAGGAGCGGCTCCTGATGTGTTGAAGATTGGCGACCGTTATCTTGTAGCCTACAGTGCTACGGGTGGTGGATTGGGAGGCAGTCATCGCGGTGATGTCCTGACGATGTGGAACAAAACGCTCGATCCGAAATCGCCTGATTTCAAATATACTGAACCGGTGGTGGTTGCTTCTTCATTGGATGATGAAGACTGTGATGCCATTGATGCGGGCTTGTTGCTCGACCCTACTACCGGCAGACTCTGGCTCAGTTATGGTACCTATTTCGGATTTATCCGTCTGGTAGAACTTGATCCGAAGACAGGTAAGCGGATGGAAGGCAACGAACCCGTCAATATCGCCATCGACAGCGAGGCTACTGATTTGATTTACCGCAACGGCTGGTATTATCTTCTCGGCACCCATGGCACCTGTTGCGATGGTCCTTATTATAAAATCTGCATAGAAGGCACTACTCGCTATCTTACCGCAACCGCTCAGCATGATGTCATTGCCAAACCTGAGTTTACGGGTGAAGATGCCCAGCTTTGGCGTATCGAACAGCTCACCGATGGCACCTATCGCATCATGCCTAAGGCAGTGCCAGGCACAGAAGAGAAACTGGCATTGGTTTCACTCGGCGATTGTACCCCAGGCTTGGCTCCTTTCGATTTCAATAGCGATAATTCTAAATGGAATTTCAGACAACAATAAATTCATGATGATTTGACAATCGAGAAGCGTCCCAATCATAAACCCTCTAATAAAATAAACAGAAGTATGCTAAAGAATTTATCTCTCATTGCCCTTTTGGGCATCGCTGTCGTTGGCGTTCCAAGTGAACTCAGCGCCAAGAATGTAAAGGTGGCAGGCACCCAGAAAGGTGCGGCTGCCAAGTCTATCACCCGTCAGGTGGCTCAGCAGAATGTAACCATCGAATTCTATTCTCCATCCATCGTCCGCATCTTGAAATCTGATGCCGGACTTGGTGCTCCTGTTCAGAAGAAAAGCTATTCTGTCATCTTGAAACCTCAGCAGATGAAGGGCGTTCAAATACAGGAAAACGGTGATATTGTAAAAATCAATTCTAGTTTTATTTCCGTTGAACTGAATCAGCAGACTGGCGAAATCCGCTTCCTTTCGAAGGATGGAAAGCTGCTGCTTACCGATACGAAGACCCGTCTGGAAGCTCGCAAGGATGAAGCCAACAAGGGCAAGTACCGTATAGAGCAGGACTTCCGTCTTGCTGATGACGAGGCCATCTATGGTCTGGGACAGTTGCGCGATGTTTACATGAATCAGCGTGGTCGACAGAATATCGTACTCTGGAACAATAATACTTATATCGCCATCCCTTATTTCACCAGTGAGAAGGGCTATGGTCTTTACTGGGACAATGCAGGAAAAACCTATTTCAATGATATCGTAGCATCCAAGAATAATGGCAACCAGCCATCATGCACTTCCTTTACCAGTGAAGTGGGAACCTGCGCTGACTACTATTTCATGTATAAGGATGGTACGCAAGATGGAGTCATCGCCAGCATCCGTGAACTCACCGGACAGGCTACCATGTTCCCGAAATGGGCGATGGGCTTCTGGCAATGCCGTGAGCGCTATAAGACCAGTGATGAACTGGCTGGCGTGTTGGACAAGTATCGCGAACTGAAGATTCCTACTGATGCCATCGTGCAGGACTGGCAGTATTGGGGATGCGACTCCAACTGGAATGCGATGAAGTTCCAGAACCCATACTATATAAATAAGGTGGGCGACCCAGCCTATGCCAAGTATCTTCCTACCGATATGAAGCAGATGAAGGTACAGGGAGAACCCCGTCTGAAGAGTCCGGAAGAGATGGTGAAGTATGTTCATAAGAACGATGCCCATCTGATGATTTCCATCTGGGCAAGTTTCGGTCCTTGGACAGAGCAGTATCGTGAACTGAAGAAGATGAATGCCCTCCTTCCTTTTGAAACGTGGCCAAGAAACAGTGGCGTGATGCCATACGATGTCTTCAATCCGAAGGCTCGCAACCTCTACTGGAAGTATCTTACTCATCTCTACCAGATGGGCTTTGATGCCTGGTGGACCGATTCTACGGAGCCAGACCATTTTGAGAAGCCGGGCGATGAGAACTATCAGACCTTCGATGGTTCATGGTTGGGCGTGAAGAACGCCTTCCCATTGTTGCACAACAAGAGCATCTACGAGCACCAGAGAGCGATGAAGGGAAACACAAAGCGTTCGCTCCAGATGACTCGAAGCGGCAGTCTCGGTATTCAGCATTATGGCACCATCTGCTGGAGCGGTGATGTGGTGGCTTCCTGGGACGAGATGAAGAATCAGATTCCATCGGGCTTGAACTTCTCGCTCTGCGGTATCCCATTCTGGAACACCGACCTGGGTGGTTTCTTCTACTGGGAGTTTGAACAGAATCCAAAGAATCCAGCCATTCAGGATTTGCAGACCCGCTGGATGCAGTGGGGAACCTTCATGCCATTGATGCGCAATCACTGTTCTTCGCCGATGGTAAGCGAACTGTATGAATTCGGAAAGCAGGGCGACTGGGCTTATGATGCTATGATTAAGGCCATCAAGCTGCGCTATCGCCTTTTGCCTTATATCTACAGTACGGCTGGCGACTGTGTACAGAATAGCGGAAGCATGATGCGTGCCCTGGTAATGGATTATGCGGCAGACAAGAAGGCTTCCCGTCTGAACGATGAGTATCTCTTCGGCCGCAATATTCTGGTGAAGCCGGTAACCGATCCTTTATACACCTGGAAGGATAAGGAGAAGAAGGGCCATACCATCTATCCTGATGTAAGGAAGGCAGCTGCGCCTGTGAATGTTTACTTGCCAAAGGGTAATAAATGGTATGATTTCTGGAGCAACACCCAGTATGAGGGCGGTCAGGATATCCAGCGCCTTTGTCCTATCGACATCATGCCTGTATTCATCAAGGCAGGTACCATCCTGCCATTCGGTCCTGAAGTGCAGTATAGTTCAGAGAAGCCTTGGGATGAGCTGGAAATTCGTGTCTATCCTGGTGCTGATGGTAAATTTACGCTCTATGAGGATGAGGGCGACAACTACAACTATGAGAAGGGTAAATTCTCGGAAATCCAGTTTGTTTGGAATGAAGCAGACAGAACTCTGAGCATCGCTCCACGCAAGGGCAGCTATAAGGGAATGCTCCAGCATCGCAGATTCCATATCGTACTGGTGGATACCAATAGTGGTGCGGGCGATCAGCCTATGCAGGCAAGCAAGAGTGTGGAATATGACGGAAAGGCTGTAAAGATACAGCTGTAAGTGTTACATTATATAAAGTATTTGATACTTGTAATAAAGTAGTATTCTGCTTTTTTGTTTATCTTTGCAGCACAAATAACAATTTAATATACTAATAGCTTAATAGTAATTACAATGAACAAGAATGTTATATACGCAGCTTTGATGTTTGTGGTAACTATGTCTTCCGGCAATGCCTCAGCGCAGCAGTTGCCTTATCAGAATCCAGCCCTCTCGGCTCATGAGAGAGCGGTAGATTTATGTGGTCGTCTCACTTTGGAAGAGAAAGCTTCTCTGATGCTGGATGATTCGCCGGCTATTCCGCGATTGGGAATCAAGAGATTCCAGTGGTGGAGCGAAGCACTGCATGGTGTGGCGAACATGGGAGATGTAACCGTCTTTCCGGAACCTATCGGAATGGCAGCTTCGTTTAATGACAGAATGGTGTATAGAGTCTTTGATGCAACATCTGATGAGATGCGTGCCAAATGGAATGAACTGCAGCAGAAGGGAGGAGATGTAACCCGTTTCCATGCCCTCTCGGTCTGGACTCCAAACGTGAATATCTTCCGTGATCCTCGCTGGGGACGTGGACAGGAAACCTATGGTGAGGATCCTTATCTTACCAGTAGGATGGGATGTGCCGTGGTGCGCGGATTGCAGGGACCTGAAGATACGAAATACCGCAAACTCTGGGCTTGTGCCAAGCACTATGCAATTCATAGCGGACCGGAATGGGCTCGCCATACAGACAATATTACCGATGTTACACCGCGCGACCTTTGGGAAACTTATATGCCTGCCTTCAAATCGCTGGTGCAGGATGCCAAGGTGCGTGAGGTGATGTGTGCCTATCAGCGTTGGGATGATGAACCATGCTGCGGAAACACCCGCCTTTTGCAGCAGATTCTCAGGGATGAGTGGGGATTCAAGTACCTGGTAGTTTCCGACTGTGGTGCTGTTACTGATTTCTGGGAGAACCATAAGGTTTCGAGCAATGCCAGAAATGCAGCAGCTAAGGGCGTATTGGCTGGAACCGATGTAGAATGTGGATTTAATTATGTATATAAATCAGTGCCTGAGGCTGTGAAGTATGGTGCCTTGACTGAAGAAGAAGTTGATAAGCATGTAATTCGTCTGCTCGAAGGTCGTTTCGACTTGGGTGAGATGGATGACAACAAGATAGTATCATGGTCGAAGATTCCTGTATCTGTGCTTTGCAGCAAGGCACATCGCCAGCTCTCGCTCGATATGGCTCTGCAGACCATGACGCTGCTCCAAAACAAGAATGAGGTATTACCTCTTGATAAAAAGGTAAAGAAGATTGCTTTCATCGGACCAAATGTGGATAACGAACCGATGATGTGGGGAAACTATAATGGTACTCCACGACAGACAATTACCATCCTGGATGGTATCAAGAGTCGTTTGAAGAAAAACCAGATCGTCACCTTTAAAGGGTGCGACCTGGTGAACGACCAGACTTTGGATTCTTACTTCGACCAGTGTAGCATGGATGGCAAGATGGGCTTTAAGGGCACTTTCTGGAACAATCGTGAAATGGAAGGTAAGCCTGTTACCATCACTCAGGAAAAGAATCCTGTGCAGGTAACTACCTATGGTCAGCATTCGTTTGCACCCAATGTGAAGTTGACGGGCTTTTCTGCCAAGTATGAAACCGTATTCCGTCCTAAGCAGAACGCCAAGGTATTGCTCGATGTGGCTGCCTGCGGTCATTATGAGGTTTATCTGAATGGTGAGAAAAAGTCAGAAAAGAGTGATTGGCGCACAGCAGAATCCCGCATCGAGTTTGAGGGCGTGAAAGGCAAGGAGTATAAGATAGAAATACGATATGCTGAGATGCCAACCTATAATGCCAATATGAAGATCAATATCGGTCATGAGAATCCTATCGACTATCAGGCTTCGCTCAAGCAGTTGAAGGATTGCGAGACAGTAGTCTTCGTAGGTGGCATCTCTCCACAGTTGGAAGGTGAGGAAATGCCTATCGAGATTTCTGGCTTCAAGGGTGGTGACCGCACCAACATCGAATTGCCTAAGGTTCAGCGCAATTTCCTGAAGGCTTTAAAGGAGGCGGGCAAAAAGGTTGTCTTTGTCAACTGTTCGGGTTCGGCTATCGCCTTGACTCCAGAGACAGAGAGTTGCGATGCTATTCTCCAAGCCTGGTATCCTGGTCAGGAAGGTGGTGAGGCAGTGGCTCGTGTACTCTTCGGAGAGTACAATCCTGCCGGCAAGTTGCCTATTACGTTCTATAAGAATTCTGAGCAGTTGCCTGATTTCAAGGATTACAGCATGAAGGGCAGAACCTATCGTTATATGAACGATGCGCTCTTCCCATTCGGTTATGGTTTAAGCTATACTTCTTTCCGTATTGGCGATGCTACACTTTCCAACTCTATCCTGAAGATGGGTGAGAAGATTACGCTGAAGGTACCGGTAAGTAATGTTGGCAAGAAAGATGGAACCGAGGTGGTGCAGGTGTATGTGAAGGATCCTGCCGATACCGAAGGACCATTGAAGAGCTTGAAGGCTTTCGAGAGAGTGGAGGTGAAGGCAGGAAAGACTGCTGAGGCTGTCATTACGCTGGATAGCAGAAACTTCGAACTCTTCGATGCTGCAACCAATACCGTCCGTGCCAAGGCAGGAAAGTATGAGGTTTATTACGGCAGCAGTTCGGCTGATAAGGATTTGAAGAAACTGGATGTTTCTATTGAATATTAAGTAAC
>ENA-OURP01000055-OURP01000055.1-human-gut-metagenome-genome-assembly--contig:-NODE-55-length-54045-cov-5.30293_pt1 | contig 54045 bp, 40 predicted proteins | sample MGYA00242101_ERZ508991 | MGnify/ENA primary metagenome ERZ508991 (study PRJEB26280, sample SAMEA2338730) | human gut metagenome | biome: human gut; feature: human-associated habitat; material: faeces...
TTTGCTTTTCTTTTGCAGGCGTTTTCTTTTTCAAACAAAAAGAAAATGCCGAAACGCGGGTAGTGCATATCGTTTGATTATGGTAGGTCGCGAGGGTAGGGTATAAATCCTACAAATTCACATCGTGCCGCTGTCGCGGCAGCGGTGCGTCGAGTCGCCGCACCCTACAAGTTGCACGACAATAAGATTGTGCGGAGTTCGCCGTCGGATGATATCCGCCCTACTGCATAATTATGCTGATTTGTAATATTATGCAACTATTTATCGCCGCCATTTACATCCGTAATCCCAATTTATATGCTCCCATCTCGCAAACACAACTGCAAAACCGACCGCAACGGAAATTAGCTGCGGTCGGTCGCTGTTTCTTTATCTGCTTTATTCTGCTATCTTCGTGCCCTCTTTTATCGTCACCGTGCCGATGAGCGGAACCTTTGCGCTTCCGCTGACGGAGGTGTCGGTGAAATCAAGCTCAATCTGGGCGTCTCTGCCGCGCAGTTCGCGCGCCGTGACGGTCGCGGATAGGTGGTTGCCGACGGTCGAAAGTCTCTTTATTTCAACTTCCGGCGCGGTCATCTTCGGCTCGATTATCTCGAAGCCGTATTTGCCGCCGTCGTCAAAGACGCGAAGCGTTATATCTCCGCTATAAAACATGTTGCCGATTTTTAAATGCCATGTGCCTGTTCCGAGCATATGCTGTCTCCTTTCGGGTCTGCCGCCTTGAGTCAGGCGGAAATTACAAATATTGTTGACGCGAGCAGGAACTGCGCCGTGAAATATGTTACGATGCAGGTTATCTTGTAGCCGTATGACGGGCGCGGCTTACGCAGGGAGTTGACGGCGAGCATCATATCCGACAGTGCAAACAGGAAAGCGCCGCCGACGAGCAGGATGCACATGGCAACTGCGTTGTCGAGCCCGGCGTTGACTGCCTTGATGCCGAGCGATCCCGCCTTGACGAGCATGAACGCGAGCATCGCGACATACGGCACGCCGATTATATAAAGCGGGCTGAACTTGACTCCGAGCAGGCGAATGGCCGCAACGCCGATAACTATAATTATCGCGCAGGCTATCAGCTCGCGCTTATCCCAGAACGGCGCGTCGGGGAAATATCGCTTCATCGCAAGGCAGTAGGCGTATATATAAAACACATGCCCCGCAAGGAACGCGAGTCCGCCGCTCAGCGTGAACGGGAGCTTCGGCGGCAGATGCAGAAGAAAATCGCCGCACCAGCCGAGCAGAAGCCCTATCAGAATATAGTGCGCGTAGTCGCTGCGGTTCTGAGCTATCACGCTCGCGAGAACTCCCGCCGCGACGAAAAGAGTCGCGCATATGGTTTTGAGTATCTGCGATTTTGTGCAGCGCCCGTTTCTTGAGGCCTTGAGGAACCACGGGACGAAAATGAATTCGAGTCCCGCCGCGATTCCGAAGCATATTTTGAACAAGGTTGACATTTATCTCATCTCCAGGCGACCGAACAGCTTTGGTTCGAGCAGAGTGTAGTGCCTGCGCAGAATGTTGCCGCAGATGTCGGCTATTGTTTCGTTTTCTATCATGTCGCCCGTGCCCTGCGCGATGGATTCGGCGATGTTGCACAGATCCGGGCAGGAGGTCGGGATGACGGTGACTTTGTTGCCGTTGAAGCGGAAAGAGAAGCGGCGCTCGGATATGGATTCGTTGGCGCGGATCCATATTGTGAATGTGTCGCTGTCCTCCCATCTCGCCGACGAGACGGCGGTGAAATCGAGCCCCGCCAGGTGCATCTTCGATTTGCGGTATTTGCCGTCGAGTCCGCTGACTATCGTGTTCCTGACTTTTCCCTCGCTCCATGTGAAGCGGCACTCGTTCTCGGAGAAGTCGAGGTTTATCTTGTCTATATTGCCCGCGCGGTCAGCTGACATATATACGACCGCCGTCGGCAGAACGCTCACGGGGAAGCCCGCAACATCGAGCACGGGATTATAGAGCACATGTATCGTCGAATATGACAGCTTCTTTTCGAGCACGGGGTTGCGCCTGCCGGCGGTGAGCACGGGCAGGGGAGTGAGCGTCATGGGCAGGGTGGTCTGCTCCGGCTCATCCTTCGGTTCGATGAAGCCCTCGGGGAAGTGTCTCCACAGGCAGTCGCGCGTCTTTTGCTCAAAGACCTCGCTGCAGGTGGTGATGATATTTGCGTCGTATTCCGGCAGGACGATGCCGAACTGCGAGAACATTCCGTCTGCGCGGTAAGAGCCGGGGAAGTGGCAGCACCAGAAGTTGAATCCGTAGCCGACGCAGGAGTCGATCTGATTCGAGCTCTTGCTTGAGTTGTCTGCCTGAGCCTTGCCCGCTTCGCGCGCCCAGAACTCGGGAATGACCTGCTTGCCCTGATATTTTCCGCCGTGGCTCATGCAATCGATGACTTTGGCGAGCTCTTCTGTTGTTATGAACAGACCCCAGCCGCCTGCCTCAAGACCGTTCGGGTCGGTTTCCCATGCGGGATTCTCTCTGATGCCCAGAGGTTTGAACAGACGCGGCGCGAGATATTCGCGCACGGTCATGCCGGTCAGCTTCTGGATTATGGCGCAGAGGACATAGCAGTTTTCACTGATGTACTTCCAGCCTTCGCCCGGGGCGAACGCCCAGCGTGCGCCGAAAAAGCTCTTGAGCCATGAGACCTTCGCCTTGTTTTCGAGTACGCTTACATCCTTTCCGGCGGTCATGGTCAGCAGGTGGAACACGGTCATCTTTTCGAGGTTCGCGTCGTATTTCTGCGGTCTGTACTCGGGAAAGATATCGATGACCTTCGTGTCGAGCGTCAGCAGTCCCTCATCAATAGCGAATCCGGTGGCTATCGACGCGAAGCTCTTGCTGACTGAATACATAGTGTGCGGGATGTCGGGAGCATAGGGATCTCGCCAGGTCTCGAAAGCTACTTTTCCGTGGCGCAGGATCATGATGCTGTGAAGCTCTATCCCGCTGCGCTCGAAGTCATCGAGCAGTTCGGATATCGCCTTTGAGGACACGCCGACCTGTTCCGGGAAGTCGGCTCTCGGGAGCGCCTTGCTCTTTGTTCTTGCGGTTGGCATAAGATATACATCTCCTGTAAAAATAATGTTCACTTAAAGATTCTGCCAAACGAATGGTTATTACATAAATTATACTACAATGCAAAACTAAAATACAACAAAAATGTGTAAAAATACCAAATTTTGAGCCAAAAACCGCGCAAAAAATTTATAAAAATTTCAGCAAACAAATGTTTGCAATTTCAAAAACTATGTGTTATAATAAAGCAGGTAAGTTATGCAGACATCTTGAAAGGGTGACGTGCTTTGAAAGACATAAGCAAAACTCAGAAAAGAATATACGAATATCTTCTCGAACGCTCGCAGGACGGAGTTCCGCCCTCGGTGCGTGAGATTGGCGCGGCAGTGGGACTGAGCTCCACTTCATCCGTGCAGGCGAACCTCGACGCGCTTGAACAGGCGGGCTATATCCAGCGCGATCCGCTCAAGAAGCGCACTATCCGCATTCTGGGCAGGGAAGATAATGTTGTTACCAATGTCCCGATCGTCGGTACTGTTACCGCCGGTGCGCCGATACTTGCGTTTGAGCAGATCGAGGGCACCGTTGCCTATTCGGGTCACACCTCGAGCGACAAAACTCTTTTTGCCCTGAAAGTCAGGGGAGAGAGTATGGTTCAGGCGGGCATACTCGACGGCGACCTTGTTGTTGCCGAAAAGACTCCCGTCGCGCGAAACGGCGAAATAGTCGTTGCGATGATCGAGGACGAGGCTACGGTCAAGACTTTCTATAAAGAAAACGGTCATTTCCGTCTCCAGCCCGAGAACGATACCTATGAGCCGATAATCGTTAACGAGGTTTCGATTTTAGGCAAGGTTGTCGCGGTTATAAGATACTATTGATTTGTGTACAGCCGGTGCAGGCGTTTTATGTCCGCACCGGCTTGTTTTTTGGAGGGTATTATGTCTGACAGATTTATCGATATCACGTCCGAGAATATCGACAGCGAGCATCTTTGCTGCATCATCCGCACGAAGAAGCCGCACCCGGGTGTCGAGACAAAGCGCGCGTGGCTCAGAGACCGCCTTGGTGAGGGGCATGTTTTCAGAAAGCTCGATGAAAAGGCGTGCGTGTTCATTGAATATGCACCGCTCGAGAGCGCGTGGGTGCCGATAGTCGGCGACAATTATATCTATATATACTGCCTTTGGGTTCTGAGCGAGAACAAGGGCAAGGGCTACGGCAGACGGCTGATGGAATCCTGCATTGCCGACGCAAAGGCGCAGGGTAAATCCGGAGTCTGCATGCTCGGCGCGAAGAAGCAGAAAGCGTGGCTCTCCGACCAGTCGTTTGCGAAGAAGTTCGGATTCGAGACGGTCGATGAGACAGAGAACGGCTATGAGCTGCTGGCGCTATCTTTTGACGGAACAAAGCCGCGCTTTGCCGAAAACGCGAAGAGAGAGTCAATAGACAGCAAAAAACTGACCGTCTATTATGACGCGCAGTGCCCGTTCATCCCCGGGCGCATCGAGTCCAACCGCAAGTTCTGCGAGGAAAACGGAATAGACGCCGATTTTATCGAGGTCGATTCGCTCGAAAAGGAGAAGAATCTGCCCTGCGTTTTCAATAACTGGGCGGTGTTCTGCGGCGGAAAATTCGTCACGGTGAATCTCCTCGACGAGCGGGCGCTGAAAAAGCTTTCGGACGGCGCGAAATAATTTTATGTGTTTCTAACATAATTTTTCGATTAAATATTGAAAGCAGCGCCGTTTTATGCTAATATTTCTGTGGCTTTAAAAAATAACACAGGAAGTGAAACAATGACAAAACGCAACATCTTTAAACGCGCGGCAAGCCTGCTGCTCGCTCTGATTATCGTTTTCAGCGCGGGAGTTTCCCTTGCATTTGCCGACGCAAAGGCCGATTCTTACAAATATCCCTGCATCTTCGTCCACGGCATCCTCGGCTACGGAGACAACGACAAGCTCAACTCCGTCACGCCATACTGGGGTATGCAGTATAAAGAGGATCTGATGAAGTCGCTCAATGCCCGCGGATACGATTGCCACGCGGCCTCCGTCGGTCCGCTCAGCAGCGCATGGGACAGAGCGTGCGAGCTCTATGCTCAGCTTGCGGGAACCGTCGTCGATTACGGTGCAGCCCACTCTGCGGAGCATCATCATGAGCGCTACGGCCGTTCGTTTGTCGGCAAAGCTCTTATCGACACCTTCGGCAAGACCGACAAGAACGGAAATATCATCAAGATAAATCTCTTCGGCCACTCGTTCGGCGGCGCAACGACGAGACTCTTCACCTATATTCTCGCAAACGGCGCGCCCGAAGAGGTCGCGGCGGGCGGCGACGTCTCCGAGTTCTTCAAAGGCGGAAAGGGCGATTATGTAAACTCTGTTATCTCGATAGCGGCGCCGCATAACGGCACAGTCAGCGGGAATGTCGGCATTGCCGTTTATCACGGCGAGTATATCGCCGCTATGATTGCCAATGTCGCGGGTATGGCGGGCAGCAACTACCTCGACCTCAAGCTCGACCAGTTCGGTCTGACCCGCGCTCCCGGCGAGGGCAAGGCGAGCTTCAATCCCTGCGGCATCCTGAACTATGCCCTCTCGAACGATAACTGCCTCTATGACCTCACGCTTCACGGCGCGCAGGAGCTCAACGCCAAGATAGGCGCTGTTGAGAACGTATATTATTTCTCCTACGCCTGCTGCGGCACGGAGCCTTCGGCGGACGGCAGATTCCAGAACCCGACCGATGTGCTCGGCAGCATGGCGGGCACGGGCTGGCTTATAGGCCACATAGCCGGAATAACGGTTGACGGCGTCAAGCTCGAGGGCGATTGGCTCAGAAACGACGGCGCAGTGCCCGTCAAGAGCGCACTCTATCCCGAGGGCGAGAAGCACGAATTTATCGTTGACCACAAGGGCGCATATGAGCGCGGCGTGTGGTATGTCTATCCCGTTGTGGAGAACGCGAACCACAGCACTTTGCTCGGCTCGAAGACAGAGAGCTATATCGACCTCTATATGAACCAGATCGATATCGTCAACGCGAAGTAAAACAGAAAAAGTATACAAAAGCAGTCGGCTTTCCCGGCTGCTTTTCTTTGTTTTGTCGGTTGCCCGAGCGGCCAGACTTGCGGTATAATATTTCAAAACGCAGCATTTAGGGGGAGAAAACATGCCTGAACTTTCCGGCAGAACAGAAAATTTCACCGATTCGGTCATCCGCAGAATGACGCGCGTCTCGCTGCAGTACGGCGCAGTCAATCTGTCGCAGGGATTCCCGGATTTTGATCCGCCCCAAGAAATCCTCGACCGCCTTGCCGAGGTTGCGCACGAGGATTATCATCAGTATTCGATAACCTGGGGCGCACAGAATTTCAGAGAGGCGCTCGCCGAGAAGCAGTCGAAGTTCATGGGCAGGAGCATCGACCCCAATTCGGAAATAGTCGTCACCTGCGGCAGCACCGAGGCGATGATGGCGGCGATGATGACCGTGACCGACCCGGGCGACAAGGTGATTGTTTTCTCGCCGTTCTATGAAAACTACGGTGCGGACGCGATTCTTTCGGGCGCCGAGCCTATATATGTGCCGCTCTATCCGCCGGAGTTTGATTTCAATCCCGACGAGCTGGAGGCGGCGTTCAAACAGCACCCCAAGGCGCTCATACTCTGCAATCCATCGAATCCGTGCGGCAAGATCTTTACATATAATGAACTGAAATTTATAGCCGATTTAGCCGAAAAATATGATACATTTGTCATCACGGACGAGGTCTACGAGCATATAGTCTATGCGCCGAACAGGCATGTGTATTTTGCCACTCTCCCCGGAATGTGGGAGCGTACGATTTCCTGCTCGTCGCTGTCAAAGACATATTCGATAACCGGCTGGCGGCTGGGCTATATTATCGCACCGTCGAATATCATTGAAGTCGCGAAGAAAGTGCATGACTTCCTGACCGTCGGCGCGGCGGCTCCGCTTCAGGAGGCGGCGGTCACGGGGCTTCGGTTCGGGGACGAATATTACGATGATCTCAGAGAGAAGTACACCGCAAAGCGCGATTTATTTATAAAAGGACTCAATGATATCGGGATAAAACACACCGTGCCGCAGGGCGCGTATTATGTGATGCTCGACATTTCGGAGTTCGGCTTCGAGTCGGATTTAGAGTTCTGCGATGTCCTCGCGCGTGATGTCGGAGTCGGCGCAGTGCCGGGTTCGAGCTTCTTCCGCGAGCCCGTGAACAGCCTTATCCGCCTGCATTTTGCGAAGAAAGACGAGACGCTGTATGAAGCACTCAACCGCCTGAGCGATATCAGAAAAAAGATAGCCAAAAGATAAACATACCGCCGCGAAGCGCAGAAAAGTGCCCGCGACGGTTTTAAATTTTCAGATATTTTTCATTGTGTTTACAACTTCGGCAAACAGGTATACTATAATTGCAGAAGAAACTTTCGGGAGGCTTATTATGTGTACAGCAGCAACTTATAAAACCGATGATTTTTATATGGGCAGGACGCTCGACTATGAGTTCTCTTACGGCGAGGAGATAACCGTGATGCCGCGCAGATTTCCGCTCGAATTCCGCCACGGCGGCAAAACGGACGAGCACTATGCTATGATCGGCACGGCTCATGTCTCGGACGGATATCCGATGTACTACGATGCCGTAAACGAAAAGGGACTCGGCATGGCGGGGCTTAACTTCGCCGTCAGCGCGCATTATGCAGAGCCGCAGGACGGCAAGCAGAACATTGCGCAGTTTGAGTTCATCCCGTGGGTGCTCAGTCAATACGCGACCATTGAGCAGGCTCGCAGCGCGATAGAGAAAATAAACCTCGTCGGTACAACATTCGACAGCCGCTATCCTGCGGCGAAAATGCACTGGATAATCGCGGATAAGAGCGGCGCGATAACGGTCGAGCCTACCGAGAGCGGGCTTAAAATATACGACAACGCCCCGGGAGTTCTCACGAACGAGCCACCGTTTGATATGCAGATGTTCAATCTCAACAACTATATGAATCTCTCGCCGAAGCAGCCCCAAAACAGCTTTTCGAATAATCTCGGCCTCGGCACATACAGCCGCGGAATGGGCGGACTCGGTCTGCCGGGCGACTTGTCTTCAATGTCGAGATTCGTCAGAGCCGCATTCACAAAGCTCAATTCGCTCTCCGGAAGCACGGAAGAGGAGAGCGTCGGTCAGTTCTTCCATATCCTCGGCGCGGTCGAACAGGTGCGCGGCTGCTGCGAGGTCGCGGAGGGGAAATATGAGATAACTATATACACCTCCTGCTTCAACGCGGACAAGGGCGTGTATTATTACACGACTTATAACAACCGCCGCATCACCGCAGTCGATATGCATCGCGAAAACCTCGATTCGGCGTCACTTGTCAAATACCCGATGCTCGATAAAGAAGATATTTTGCAGCAAAATTAAAATACCCCGCCGGCTGCGCAAATAAGTCGGCGGGATTTTTATGTGATTATTATTTGTGTTTACGCCTGCTTCAACACCTATTTACTTTTTCCTGATTTCAATGATATATTATCCATAGCTTGTGCTGACAGCTTTGGGATTTGCAGAATATCTTTAATAGTGACAAAAGCATACCGAGAAAAGTTATAACGGATATTTTGCCTGTTGTTTTAGTTATTATAGCAGGAGTGATTTTGATTGCCTTGTTCTTTTGATGATAAAGTCATTATAGAGAAAGCGGAATTTAAAAAGTTCACCGCGAGCGGCGATGTTTTCAAAGTCGGTATCATATCCGACACTCAGCTGCCGCCGAACGAAAAAAGCTTGAAGAAAACGATCTATATGTCCGCCATCTAGAACCGCGCTTGAAGAACTGAAAAATAACGGCAGAGGACATACCTCTGCCCGCTGTGCGACATTACGGAGCGGGAGATAAATATATTTCGACAGAATATTCACCTGCAATCGGCGGCATTTAGTTTCAAATGATGAAAAACAGTTGACGATATAATTGCAGCATGGTATGATAATTTTGAAAGTAGGTTAGAGAAATTTTTATATGTGCAAATTTGACGCAGAGGATGTGGTTCCAATGGGCTGAAAATTTTCGCGGAACAAAAATCAATTGTGCGGTATGAAAGGGATTAAAATATGGACAAACATAAAAATGCAGACAGGCATAAAATATATCCCGGCTTTAGGAAGTTTTATGATAAGGGTCTTCTGAAAGCGACTTATAAAGATATTGCACTTAAAAAGGAATATCAATGCTCGAAGTGCGGTAAGAAAATAAAAATAGACAACTATGAAAAAATGAGAAAAAGAAGCCGTCTCATACAATGGCTTATACGTTGTCTGGTTGTGGGTTCTGTTGTTATGTTTAGGGGTGATTTTCATGATGTCTTTGCGAAAATATTTTTGAGTTATTATAAAACTCAAGACCCCTTGTTTTGGCTTTGGGAAACACTTTTTCATATTATTATTGTAATTATTCCGGCTCTCGCGGTGATGGTAGTAGCTGTTTGGCTGGAACGGGTAATATTCCTTAAACGGTATTGTGCAAAACTGCAGAAAAGCGGAACAGACCCTTGTCCCGGCGAAAAGACGGAGTAAAAGTGTTGCGACTATATTCTCCGCGCAGCGGCAGAGGATAGACTATCGAACTTTATGCAAAGAGGAGATTTAATAATGAAAAAGACAAGAGTAGCAACAAAATTGATGTTTGTGGCGATAATCATTTCACTTCTGTGCGTTTCTTTAGGACTGTTATCGGCTTGCAGGTCAAACACAAGTTCTGCGCCGAGCGAAACATTTGACGGAAATACGACATCAGAGGCGACCGATGCAGAAAGCACAACGGAGTTCTCCGAAGCGGTCAGTGCCTTACTGGAAACGACGGACGAGAACAGCAAATGGATTATAGCTAAGACAAGAGAAGATTATTATCCAAGGGAAAGCGAAACAATGCCCGGCGATGATAACGACAAATTGTTAACAGAAAAGCAGGCTATAGCAATACTTAATGCGAGAATCGCTCCAGACAATGACAAGATGATAAGGGAAATCGACCATAAGGTAGTTATAAATGGTAAGCCGTATTTCTTGGCTCATGCATATACAGTCGGAAGAGATTTTTCGTTTACACATGGCTGGTATATCGTAGACCGTGAAACGGGGGATTTGTATAAAGCATATGCCGCCGCGGATTTATATTACTATGTCGAAAAGGATTGAGCCGAAAGCGATGCTAACGGCAGACGAGAACAATCATAATACTAACCCCCGGAATTTAACTTTTTGGGGGTTAGTATTATTATGACGTAAATTTATAATCCGACTGCGGCACGAAAAAATGAATCTCCTATTGCAATAGTGGTCACGACATCATTTTGCTTTTTTATATCTGACACCGCGAAAAAGTTAAATCTTGATAATAATCGGAAGTTTTTATATAATAAAATCAGAAGCGGCATCCGAAAAATACGGTTATGATTTGTATTTCTGCCGGATGCGCCGCAAAGTCGGTATACATAAAACAAATGATTTTTGTGCGAGGTCATGATTATGTACAGTGTGCTTGTAGTTGACGATGAGATACGCCAGAGAGAGGCGGTTATAGGCAATGTCGATTGGCAGAGAGCGGGTTTTGAGGTTGTCGGCGGCGCCGAAAACGGAATAGAGGCGCTCGATCTTCTCGAAAAGCTTGAACCCGATCTTGTTCTGACCGATATCAAAATGCCGCTTATGACCGGACTTGAGCTTGCGAAAAGGACCCGTGAAATAAGACCGGCGACGAAATTTGTTATCCTGAGCGGGTACGACGACTTTGAATACGCTCAGGAGGCGTTCAAATACAATGTCATAAGATATCTTCTCAAGCCTGTTTCCGCATCCGAACTCACCGAGGAGTTTGAAAAAATCGGAGCCGAAATGGACAGGGAGTTTGAACTGCTCAAAAGCGGCGGGTCAAACGAAGATATCTCTCTGCGGCTGGAAAAGGCGGAATTTCTGCTTCCGCTTCTGCTCGGTACGGGCGAGGATGTCCATGCATCGGACGACTTAACTGAGAATGCCAAAAAGCTCGGGATAATCAAAAGCGACGGCGACTGCTACAGCGTCATTGCTTCAAAATTCAAGGCAAACACGGGCAAGACCTGCACCTCTCAGCAGCATATCGATTTTGTCAACAGTATTTTCAATAAATATGCTCTGTGCGAAAGCTTCTTTGTCAACGGCAGAATAATTACTCTTGTAACAAGCGAGCCGGAAGAGATGTCAACAAAACTGAGACTCCCCGTTATCGAACTTGTGCAGAGCGCAAAAAAGCTGTTGAATCAGAATTGTACTATCGGCATCAGCGAGACCGTTCAGGATCCGTCTCTTTTGGCGCTCGCCTGCACTCAGGCTATCACGGCACGGCGCTATACCTCCGACGGCACGGGCAACATCCGATATATCAACGACCAGGAGCGCAAGAGCACACACGAGTTTGAAAATGCCGAAAAATCCGTCTATAAGCTCGAACAGCTTCTGAAGATAGGGAGCAAGGATGAGATAAAGTCGTTCCTTGACGAGATACTTTCCGGAAAGACGCGCGATGGCATTGATTATATTATCATTCAGATTCTTGCTACCGCGCACAGATGCGTCAGCGTTCTGCCCGACGGCAACGCCGCTGCGGAGCTGTTTACCTCCAACAATTCGTTCATGTCCCGCCTGTCCTTCGACTTTAACGAGCAATATAAAAACGAGCTCATTTCGCTCTGCCTTGATGCGAGAGATATTATCTCGCGCTCGCAGAGGCATGAGAGCGAGGCTCTCTGCGACCATGCGCTGCAGATAATCAACGAGGAATATATGAACGAAGAACTGTCCCTGACGGACGCGAGCGACAAGCTGGGCGTCAGCCCGAACTATCTGAGCGCGCTGATAAAAAAGAAAAAGTCAAAGAATTTTGTTGCCCTTGTGACCGAAAGGCGGATGAAAGCGGCGAGCGATCTGCTTTTGTGCACCTCGATGAAGATATTTGAAATATCGCAGAAGTGCGGTTACAGCGATCAGCACTATTTCAGCTATTGCTTCAAAAAATATTACGGGGTCTCGCCGAACAAATACAGAGAGGAGCGTTTGGGTGGGAAAGATATTTAAACGCGCCGGAATAAAACTGTCAACGCTCATAATCGCAATAGTCGTGTTCGGAGTGATGTTTTCTACTGTAGGCGCCACGCTCCTTTTCGGTGTATTCTACGAAAGGACGATGTTCAATTCGGCGTATGTCTCGTCAAAGCAGTCGGTGTCGCAGGCGAACGGCACGGTTTCAAATTACATCTCGTCAATCAAAAACAAGCTGGACAACCTCTGCGACGAGGCGGACAGCTGCGACAGCCTGCAGTCGCTTGAAAAAGTCGTTTCAACTGCGGCGAGGCTTGAGGACGATATCTATTGCGTAACGATTTATGACACCGACGGCAATATTCTTCTGACCGAAAACGACAGCGGCGACATTGCAAAGAAAAATGCGACCGATCTGTCCTTTGACAAATCGATTTTTTCGAGCCTTAAGGACGGCTATGCGATAACCCAGCCCCATGTTGACACGCTCTATGAGAACAAGTACCCGTGGGTCGTGACAATTGCAAAGAAAAAATATTCAGATCTTTTTCAAAAGCAGGTCTTTGTCGCCGTCAATTTCGAGTTTATTTCAATTGCGAAATATATTGACAAGATAAGCATAGGCCAGAGGGGATACTGCTATATTATTGATTCAAAGGGCGGGATAGTCTACCATCCGCAGCAGCAGATGCTTTTTTCCGGCATCAAAAAAGAGAATACCGACGAAGTTTCAGAAATGACGGACGGCGTCCACAGAGGAGAAGACAATATTTACACGGTTTCGTCCCTTAATTCATGCAACTGGAAGATAGTCGGAGTCAGCTTTACAGACGAAGTGGCTCAGTCCGTCAAAAGGCAGATAGCGGTCGGGATGGCTGTTGCGCTGCTGTTCAGTCTTATCATCTCCGTCACTGTATATTTCCTGCTTTCGCGGACGGTCACAAGACCCGTAAGACGCCTCGTCTCGTCAATGCAGAGCTTTGAAAAGCAGGCGGAAACATATAAATATAAAGCGGACAAGGCGAATGTAGTTGAGTTCAGCACCCTCTCCGCGTCGTTTGAGCACATGGTGCATATGATACAGTCGCTCATGGAAAAGGTGCATAATGAGGAGATTGTTCTCAGAAAGACCGAGCTCAAGGCTCTTCAGGCGCAGATAAATCCCCACTTCCTTTATAACACACTCGACTCCATTCAATGGATGTGCGAGCAGGATAACAGCAAAGAAGCGGTTGAGATGGTCGGCGCCCTCGCGAAGCTGTTCAGAATAAGCATCAGCCACGGAAACGAGTTTATCACTATCCGCGACGAGCTGCGCCACGCCGAGAGTTATTTGATAATCCAGAGCTACAGATACAAAAATCAGTTCACTTATTCTTTCGATGTGGATGAGAGTCTGCTCGAATATATGTGCAACAAGATAACTATTCAGCCCTTTATTGAGAACGCCATCTATCACGGGCTCGACAGAATGGTGGACGAGGGCGAGATACGCATCTGCGTTCACGGCGACGGAAAGGATATTGTGATAACCGTTTCCGATAACGGACTCGGAATGACTAAAGAGCAGTGCGAGACTATCCTGAAAAAAGACAGGAGCGATTCAAAGGGCATCGGCGTTAAAAATGTCAACGACAGGCTCAAAATTTATTTCGGCGATAAATACGGAATCTCGATCGACAGCGAGCTCGATGTCGGCACAACCGTCACTATAAGGATTCCGAAGATCGAGAAAGGACGGGAAAATGAATATTAAGAGAAGTGCAGCTCTAATTATGATTGCCGTCCTTTTGCTCTGCGGCTTATCCGGATGCAAGGACAGGCGGGGCTTTGATTCCGACACCCCGAGCGTCGCCATAATAATAAAGGGGAGCGAATCGGATTTTTGGAACGATGTGAAAAAAGGCGCTCTCTCCGCCGCGACCGAGTTCAATATCGATATCACTTTCGAGGGACCGGATAACGAGGAGGACTACGAAACCCAGAACAAAATGATAGAAAATGCCGTTTCGCGAAATGTCGGCGCCATTATCCTGTCTGCGATAGATTATGAAAAAAATGCCCCGGCTGTTCGCAAGGCGGCGGAGAAGGGTATAAAAATAATAACCGTGGACAGCGATGTTGATGTGGCGGACAAAGAGCTGTTTATCGCAACCGACAATTACTCAGCAGGACTGAAAACTGCTCAGGTCGCGCAGAAGCTCTGTGGAGAGCAGGAGAGCATCAATATCGGAATAGTAAACTACGGCGAGAACACCGAAAACGGCAGCAAGAGATTGCAGGGCTTTCAGGACGAAATTAAAAACGTTAAAAACGCCGGGATAGTCGCTATGGTCAGCGTTTCGTCCAACGCCCAGAGCGCGACCGCGGGCGCAAGAAAGCTTCTTGAAGAGAATCCGCAGATCAATCTTCTCGTCGGCTTCAACGAATGGTCGACCCTCGGCGTTGGAATGGCGATAAAGGAGCTCGGGCTAAAAGACCGCGTCTGCGCGATAGGCTTCGACAACAACACGGAATGTGTCGGTATGCTCGAAACGGGGGAACTCGATACGCTCATTGTACAGAACCCGTTTTCCATGGGTTATCTCGCCGTTATGAACGCGGCGAACATACTCTCGGGCAAGAAGACCGAGAGCGTGATAAAAACAGATGTCTATGTCGTTGACCGAAGCAATATGTTCTCGGCTGATGTTCAGAAGATCCTTTTCGGCTTCGATAAATATGATTAACAAAACCGCCCGGATGTGAGAAATAAGCATCCGGGCGGTTTCTTCTCGCTAAAGCGGCAAAGTATATATATTGATTCGACAACATCGTAAAATTTTATACATTTTAGATAGAAAATCTCATTCTGTTTTTTGAATCCCGAAGCTATAATGAAGATGCTGATAACGAAGAAATTCTTTTAAGGAGGTAATCTTATGAAAAAGTTGTTAGCATTATTATTGGCAGTGCTCATGGTAGCCAGCTTTGCCGCCTGCTCGTCCGGCGGCGGCTCCGGAGACAAGGGCTCAACAAAAGGTGAGATTTCCGTATTTTATTATACCTTCAGCGACGCGTATATTTCCACCGTTCGCTCGTCGATGGACAAGATCCTGAGCGACAGCGGATATACCTACAATGACTATGACGCCAACGGCAACCAGACCACGCAGACCGAGCAGGTTCAGACCGCTCTTGCAAAGGGCTCTTCGCTGCTTATCGTCAATGTCGTTGACACCGGTTCAAACGACGCGGCGCAGAACATCATCAATCTCGCCAAGGCGAAGAACGTTCCTGTTATATTCTTCAACCGCTCCGTTGAGCAGTCCGTTATCGAGAGCTATGACAAGTGCGTATTCGTCGGCACTGACTATGAGCAGGCAGGTCATATGCAGGGCAAGATGATAGGCGAATATGTCCTGAAGAACTATGGCAAGCTCGACCTCAACAACGACGGCGTCATCAGCTACGTTATGTTCAAGGGTCAGGAAGGAAACATGGAAGCCATTGCGCGTACAAAGTACGGCGTTGAGGACGCAAACGCGATTCTCAAGGCTGCCGGAAAGCCCGAGCTCAAGTTCTACGATTCTGCAAACAAGAACAAGTACCTCGTTGACCAGGACGGACTGTGGTCGTCTGCCGCCGCAACAAACTATATGAGCACAGCTCTCGCACAGTACACCGAGTCCAACAAGAATATGATCGAGCTCGTTATCGCGAATAACGACGAGATGGCGCTCGGCGCAATATCCGCTCTTCAGACCGCGGGCTACAACAAGGACGGCAAGACTGTTATCCCCGTGTTCGGCGTTGACGCAACAGATGCTGCGAAGTCGGCTATCAAGTCCGGCTCGATGATAGGCACTATCAAGCAGGATGCCGAGGGTATGGCAACCGCTATAACCACCGTCATGAAGAATCTGCTCAACGGCACAAATGCGCTCGAAGGCATCGATTCCGCAAACACGGTCGGCACTTGGAGAGTCAATATACCCTATTCTGCTTACACTTCTGAGAGCGAATAATCAAACGGTTTCAATTTGCGGTTGGGGCGTTATGCCCCAACCGTAAAACTCAGATGCAGACAGGAGTGAAACATATGCAGACCAATATAAATAAGCCGGACTCCGATAAAGATGTATTGCTCAAAATGGTGGATATAGAAAAGTCGTTCCCCGGCGTCAAGGCGCTCGACCATGCGCAGCTGACGGTCAGAAGGGGAACGGTGCACGCGCTTATGGGAGAAAACGGCGCGGGCAAGTCAACTCTTATGAAATGCCTCTTCGGCGTTTACAGCAAGGACGGCGGACATATATATGTCGACGGTCAAGAGGTGAATTACAAAAACTCCAAGGAAGCCCTTGAAAACGGAGTCGCGATGGTTCACCAGGAGCTCAACCAGGCTCTCAAACGCAATGTCATGGATAATATGTGGCTCGGAAGATTCCCGACTGTTTCAAAATTTCTTCCGTTTACAAGCGAAAAGAAAATGTATGACGAAACGGCGAGAATATTCAAAGAGCTTGAAATAAATGTTGACCCCAAAACAATAATGAGCACTATGCCGGTTTCGCAGAGACAGATGGTTGAGATCGCGAAAGCGGTTTCTTATAATTCAAAAATAATCGTCTTTGACGAACCCACATCGTCGCTTACCGAGGAAGAGGCGGAGCATCTGTTCCGCATAATCAATATGCTCCGCGACCGCGGATGCGCGATTATCTATATCTCGCACAAAATGGAAGAGATACTGCGTATCAGCGACGAGGTCACAATAATGTGCGACGGCAGATGGGTCGCGACGAAGCCCGCGAGCGAGCTTACCATGAACGAGATAATCAGACTCATGGTCGGACGCGAGCTGACGAACCGCTATCCGAAAAAGAATAACGAGATCGGCGATGTGCTGCTGAAAGTCGAAAACCTCGGCAGCGAATATACAAATCTCAGAGATGTGTCCTTCGAGGCAAACAGGGGAGAGATACTCGGTGTCGCCGGACTTGACGGATCGGGCAGAACGGAGCTTCTTGAACAGATCTTCGGCATAACGACGCGCCGCTCCGGAAAGATTTTTCTTGACGGCAAGGAGGTAAAAAACAAAACTCCTCACGAGTCGATAAAAAACGGATTTGCGCTTCTGACCGAAGAACGGCGCGCGACGGGAATATTCGGCATTCTCAACATCAGAGAGAATGCGACTGTTGCAAGCCTGAAGAAGTATATGACGGGTCCGTTCGTCAGCAAGAAGAAAATGAAGGTAACTACCGACAAGTACATAAACTCCCTGAAAATAAAGACTCCCAGCCAGGAGACGAAGATAAGCTCTCTTTCGGGCGGCAATCAGCAGAAGGTCATTTTTGCAAGGTGGCTTCTGACCGACCCCACGGTGCTCCTGCTCGACGAGCCCACAAGAGGTATTGATGTCGGCGCGAAATATGAGATATATCAGCTTATTCTCGACCTCGCCAAAAAGGGAAAAACCGTTATCATGGTCTCCTCCGAAATGCCGGAGCTCTTGGGCGTCTGCGACAAGATACTCGTTATGTCGGGCGGCAGGCTCGCGGGCGAAGTGGACGCAGGAACGACGAACCAGGAAGAAATAATGACCCTTGCGGCGAAATATGTCTAAGGAGGAATCATCATGGCTGATACAAGTGCAAAAAAAGTAAAGCGCTCGCGCGTTTCGCTCTGGCTCCAAAAATTCAAAGCGTCAGACCGCGGCGATAAAAAAAGACTTGTGACGGATCTGCTGTTCAACAACGCGATGTATATAATAATCGCGATTTCCGTGATTTTTATTGCGGTCAAGGTGCCGGCGTTCCTGAGCATTTCATCAATAGTGAACATAATCTCGCTCACGGCGGCAAAACTGCCGATCGCTTTGGGCATTGCGGGATGCATAGTGCTGACCGGTACCGATATTTCCGCCGGCCGCTGCGTCGGACTCACGGCTTGCGTCGCCGCTTCTCTGCTCCAGATGAGCGATTATGCGAACAAGATGTTCAAGGGTCTTGACACGATGCCGCTGATCGTCGTGCTCCTCGCGGTTATAGCCATAGGCGCCGCAGTCGGTCTTGTGAACGGATTTTTCGTTGCCAAGTTCAAGCTTCATCCGTTTATAGTCACTCTTTCGACCCAGCTTATCGTTTTCGGTACGGTTCTTATGTATCTTATGATAGGCGGAAACAACGGACAGACGCTCTCCGGTCTCGATCCGTCCTACACTAAATTTATCACCGGCACGCTGTTCTCGATTGACGGCGTTGCGATCCCGAAATATGTTCTCTATTCAATCATTTTGACCGCTGTCATGTGGGTCGTCTGGAATAAGACGAAGTTCGGCAAAAATATGTTTGCAGTCGGCTCAAACGAAGAGGCGGCAAGAGTCTCGGGCGTAAATGTCTTTGTGACCATTCTCATTGTGTTTATTCTTGCAGGCGTTATGTACGGCATAACGGGATTCATCGAGGGTGCGCGTATCGCCTCCTGCTCCGCAAACACGGGACTCAACTATGAATGCGACGCTATCGCGGCCTGCGTCATAGGTGGCGTGTCGTTCGTAGGCGGCACAGGAAAGATAAGCGGAATAGTTGTCGGCGTTCTGCTTTTACAGATAATTTTTGCAGGACTCAACTTCCTCTCCGTGTCCGCCAATATGCTTTATATCATCAAGGGTATGATAATCCTCATTGCCTGCGCTATCGATATGCGTAAATATCTCGCACGCAGATAATGAATGCTGAAACCGAAAGGCTGTGAAACCATGGATAACGAAAAAAGCACAATGGGTCTTACGACAGAGAGAAAGCCGGGAGGGCTTTACAGAAATGTCAAAATATCTGTAAAAACCGCCGACAGGCTTATACTCGTGGGTATTGTTGTTCTTATTGCCTGTGTAGTTTTTGCAATAAGCCATGCGGGTTTTACGGTAACTTTCGACACGAACGGCGGCTCTCAGATAGAGAATCAGAAGGTTATGCACGGTCAGCTTGTCAATGTTGAAAACGACCCCGTCAAAGAGGGCTATGTGTTCACCGGCTGGTACAGCGACAGAGACTGCACAAAAGCATTTGATATCAGCAAGGATACGGTCAACGAAAGCATAACCCTCTATTCCGGCTGGGATAAGGCAGAGTGACACGGATATATAGGAGAATCAATATGTATGTTGCAAACGAAAAAAGATACGACAAGATGCAATATAACCGCCTTGGAAAAAGCGGTCTGAAGCTGCCGGCGGTGTCGCTCGGATTTTGGCATAACTTCGGCGATAACGCGCAGTATTCAAACATGAAAGAACTCTGCTTCACCGCATTCGACAACGGCATCACGCATTTTGACCTGGCAAATAATTACGGTCCGGCGCCAGGCAGCGCGGAAGAGAATTTCGGCAAAATTTTTGCCAACGAGATGAGGACATACCGCGATGAAATGATAATCAGCACGAAGGCGGGCTATGAGATGTGGCCGGGACCCTACGGATGCCGGAACGGAAGCCGCAAATATCTTCTCGCGAGCCTTGATCAGAGCCTCAAACGCATGGGACTTGAATATGTTGATATTTTCTATCACCACTGCCTCGATCCTGAGACTCCGCTCGAAGAGACGATGGGTGCGCTCTCGCAGGCGGTTCACAGCGGAAAGGCTCTCTATGCCGGAGTGTCCAACTATGACGGCGAAAATCTCGAAAAGGCGTGCAGCATTCTTGAAGACCTCAAATGCCCGTTTGTGATAAATCAAAACAGGTATTCGATATTTGACAGAACAATCGAGAACAACGGTCTGAAAAGCACCGCCGCAAGGCTGAACAAGGGCATTATCGCCTTCAGTCCGCTCGCGCAAGGACTGCTGACCGACAGATACCTAAACGGCATCCCGAGCGACAGCAGGGTTATGACCGATGGCAGATTCCTCTCCGTCAACGCGATAACCGAAGAGAAGCTCAAAAAAGTCCGCGCGCTTTCGGAAATTGCAAAGGAGAGAAACCAGACTCTTGCAGAAATGGCACTTGCATGGGTGCTGAAAGACGGAATTGTCAATTCCGTTTTGATAGGCGCGTCAAAGCCGTCGCAAATCCTCGATAATATAAAAGCAATCGAAAACACATCTTTTACGAGCGACGAGCTCGAACGAATAGATAAAATCAGTCTGACCTGATCTTTTCTGTAATCCCCCGTAAATGTGAATCGCACCCCGTTTGTCAAGCTGCAATGCCTGATAAACGGGGTGCGGTTTTGAACGGTGACAGTCCGCCTGAGATGCGTTGCAGGTTTTTTATTTGTCTCCCCGCTGTTCCGAATCTGATGGCGAATTTGAGCTGTTTAATTTACGGTAGGCTTTGGGCGTTTGTCCCGTTTCGTTCTTGAAAACGCGGTTAAAGTTTCGTATGGTGGAGAATCCGCATTTCATTGCGATTTGGGTCACATCGTCGTTGGTGTCTTTCAACAGCTCGCAGGCGAATTGAATGCGGTATTTGTTGACGAATGAGGCGAAATCCATGTCAAAATTTTTGTTGAAGAAGGAAGACAGATAGCTGTAATCGTAGCCGAATTGTTTTGCTATATCCTGAAGCCGCAGCTTTTTGGTGAAGTTGTTTTGAATATACATTGAGAGAGAATTGGTGAGTGCAAAATAGGACTCATCAATTTTTTCTATTTCGCTTTGTTCAAACACGGCGGCGCAAAGCCTGTAAAGGACAGCCTGCTTTGCAAAAATACTTCTGTGCTCGTCCGTCAGAATATCGATGTCATTTCTGTTGTCAAACGAGAACCTCGTGTCGGAAAGTGATTTCATCTTTGTTTTTTCATAAAATAGGGAGACAAGATCGGTTGAAAAAACGCAAAGATAATCCTCGCTTTCTTCGGGTGTGCAGAAAGAATGAATATATCCGGGAAGGATAAGCATTCCCTCGCCGCTGTGCAGCTCGTATTTTTTGTTTCCCACTTCACACACCAGACAACCGCCCAGGCAGAACACAATTTCATAGTTGCAATGTGTGTGTTTTTGAAAGTTCAGATTTTTGTCTACCTGATTATAAAGATACTCGCCTTTTACGCTTCTGTGTCCTTCATAAACGACCATAATTTAATCACCGTGCAAATATATTTCCATTATTATAAAACATATTTCTTTTATAATCAAGATTAATTTTATATAATGAACATGGGATAAAACAAAAATATGTCTGTAAAGGAGCGCGATTATGAATTATAATGATGCGGTAGCGGTATACCAAAAATCTCCGACAAGTGAGACATTGAAGGAGGTTTGCAAGCAGCTGTGCAGCGAAATGACATTAAGAGAGAAGCTGAAAATGCTTTCAGGCAGGCAGTTTGCTATGCGAAATTGCTATGACTTGCTTACAAAGGGCAGAAAGTACAACTACCGACCGTGCATTGCAGGCGGGATTAAGCGTTTGGGGATCCCTACGGTTGCCTTTTCGGACGGTCCGCGCGGTGTTGTTATGGGTAAAAGCACCTGCTTCCCCGTTTCAATGGCGAGAGGCGCTTCATTTAACGATGAGCTTGAATATGAGGTCGGCACAGCCATTGCAAAAGAAGTGATTGCAGGCGGCGCCAACTATTTTGCCGGTATATGCATTAACCTTTTGCGCAATCCCCGCTGGGGCAGAGCGCAGGAAACATATGGCGAGGATCCGTTTCTGCTCGGAAAAATGGGCGCTGCACTGACAAAAGCGGTGCAGGATAACGGCGTTATCGCCTGTCCAAAGCATTTTGCCTGCAACAGCATTGAAAACATCAGATTTTCGGTGGATGTCCATGCAGATGAAAAGACTTTGCAGGAGGTGTATTTCCCCCATTTCAAGAAGTGCATTGACGCCGGCGCGATGTCCATTATGGGTGCCTATAATCTTCTTAGAGGGGAGCATTGCTGCGAAAGCAAGTATTTATTTACGGATGTCTTGCGCGATCAGTGGCTTTTTGAGGGCTTTGCAATTACCGACTTCCTGTTTGCCCTGAGAAACGGGGAAAGAGCTGTTAAGGCAGGCATGGATGTCGAGATGCCGATGAAGATACTGTATACCATGCTGCCAATATATTTAAGAAACGGGAAAATATCGCAAGATGATATCGACAAGGCAGTTCAAAATGTTTTGGCGGGCTTAATAAAGATAACACCAAAAATTAAACATCGGTCCAAGGATGTTATCGCCTGTAAGTCCCATGCCATGCTTGCAAAAAAAGTTGCGTGCGAGGGTACTGTCCTGCTTAAAAACAACGGAATACTTCCGCTTAGCGATGTCAAGAAAATAGCCGTCGTCGGGCGGTATGCCAACAAAATCAATGTCGGCGATCACGGCTCGAGCAGCGTCGCGAGTCCATATACGATCACTCCGTATAAAGGCCTCTGCAATGCATTCGGAAAAGAAAATGTTGTCCTTTGCGAAAGCCTTGATATATCGTCAAAGCTTGATGAAATCAAGTCGTGCTCCTGCGTTTTGATTTGCGTAGGCAGCGATTATAAGCAGGAGGGCGAAAATCTCGCGAACTTCTCAAGCAAGGATGGTACGGCAGAAAAGGCGCACGGCGGCGACAGATATTCGCTGCGTATTCCGTCAAACGAGGTGAAGCTTATTCACCGCATCTGCGCAGACTGTGAGAACACAATCGTTGATATCGTCGGAGGAAGTGCGTATGTCATTGAAGAATGGAAAGACGAAGCGTCCGCTATACTTCATTCTTTCTACAGCGGAATGGAGGGCGGAAACGCGCTTGCGGATATGTTGACAGGCAAGGCGGTTCCGAGCGGCCATTTGCCGTTTACAATTACCAAGGATGAAAATGATTATCCGAAGTTTCTGTTCCCCGGAGAAAAAACAAGGGTTATCGACTACGGCTACTACCACGGCTATACATTGCTCGACAAGGAGGGTAAAGAGGCTGCGTTCCCGTTTGGCTTCGGTCTTTCCTACACCGAGTTTGAGTATTCCGATATACATGCCGAAAATAAAGACGGTAGCATAGAAGTGTCGCTGAAAATCAAGAATATCGGCAGCTTCGACGGAAAGACGGTCGTTCAGGTCTATGCGGGAGCAAACGGAGATCATCCCGTGAAGCTGCTCAAAGGCTTCAAAAAAGTCAATGTCCCGGCGGGAAAAGAGATCGAAGAGACCGTGACTGTTTATAAGGATGACCTTAAATTTTATGACGAAAAGGCCGGAGAATGGTATTTGGAGAATGAATACACATTCTATGTCGGTCAGGACAGCGCGGACGCAATGAACAATAAGCTTACGGTCAGCGTTTGATTGAACAAATTTATTATATAAGAAAGGCAGACTGATATTATGGAATATTTTGATTTTGTAAAGAAGGTAAATTACGAGGGCGAGCAAAGTTCAAATCCGTTTGCTTTCAAGTTCTATGATCCCGACAGAGTGATTTTTGGCAAAAAGATGAGCGAGCATTTGCCGTTCGCCATGGCATGGTGGCACAATCTGGGCGCGGCAGGCGCGGATATGTTCGGCGTCGGTACGGCCGACAAGTCTTTCGGAGCGATACCCGGTACGATGGAACACGCAAGGGCAAAGGTGGATGCCGGCTTCGAATTTATGGAGAAGCTCGGTATTAAATACTTCTGCTTCCACGATGTCGATTTAGTCCCCGAGGACAAGGACATAAATGTTACAAACGCGCGTCTTGATGAAATTTCGGACTATATTCTTGAAAAAATGAACGGCACGGATATCAGGTGCCTTTGGGGAACGGCAAATATGTTCGGCAATCCGAGGTTTATGAACGGCGCAGGCAGCACCAATGATGTCAATGTTTATTGCTTTGCTGCGGCGCAAATAAAAAAGGCGCTTGATATTACCGTTAAGCTCGGCGGCAGAGGCTATGTGTTCTGGGGCGGAAGAGAGGGCTACGAAACTCTGCTGAACACCGATGTTAAGTTTGAGCAGGAAAACATAGCTTCTCTTATGCGCATGGCTGTGGAATATGGCAGAAGCATCGGATTTGACGGCGACTTCTATATCGAGCCCAAGCCGAAGGAGCCCATGACGCATCAATATGATTTCGATGCCGCAACGGCAATAGGCTTTTTGAGACAGTACGGACTCGACAAGGATTTCAAGCTGAATATCGAGGCCAATCACGCGACGCTTGCCGGTCACACCTTCCAGCACGAGCTGAGAATTTCCGCCGTAAACGGTATGCTCGGCTCCATTGACGCGAATCAGGGCAACCTGCTTTTGGGCTGGGATACCGATGAGTTCCCCTTTGATGCATACAGTGCAACGATGTGCATGTATGAGGTGCTCAAAAACGGCGGACTTACCGGCGGATTCAATTTTGACGCTAAAAACCGCAGAACGAGCAACACCGCAGAGGATATGTTCTATGGCTATATTCTCGGCATGGACACATTCGCTCTCGGTCTTATCAAGGCAGCCGAAATTATAGAAAGCAAAACAATCGATGAATTTATTGAGAAAAAATATTCTTCGTTCAGCTCTGAATTAGGCCGAAAAATCAGAAACGGCAATATTACCCTCTCACAGTTGTCCGAGATAGCCTGCGAAAAGAAAACCTGCGAAATCCCGGAATCCGGCAGACAGGAAAAGATTCAAAGTGAAATAAATCAAATTCTGTTTAAATGAGGTGCGGCAAATGGACTGCTTCATAGGGCTTGATATAGGAACCTCATCGGTAAAGGGAATGCTGCTGAGCGAAAAGGCGATTATCAAAACTGCGTCAAGAGAGTATCCCCTCTATTATCCAAAAGACGGTTGGAGCGAGCAAAATCCGCAGGACTGGTATGACGGCAGCATCTCAGTAATAAAAGAGCTTGTATCTGATATTGATAAAAACAGTGTTGTTTCAATCAGCTTTTCGGGGCAGATGCACGGCCTTGTCGTGCTCGACGAAAACGACAATGTGATCCGTCCCGCCATTTTGTGGAACGACAGCCGAAGCTCGCTTGAGACCGAATATCTTAACAATATTATCGGCAAAAAGACGCTTCAGCAAAATACCGGAAACATCGCATTTCCCGGCTTCACCGCGCCGAAAATACTTTGGCTGAAAAACAATGAACCGGAGAATTTCAAGAAAATAAAAAAGATAATGCTGCCGAAGGACTATGTGGCGTACAGGCTCAGCGGTGTGTTTGCGACCGATTGCTCAGACGCCGCGGGTACATTGTATTTCGACACGAAAAATCGTCGCTGGTCCGAGCCTATGCTGTCGGTGCTCGGCATAGGTGAAAAGAATCTGCCAAAAGTATATGAGAGCTACCAGGCGGTAGGGACGCTCAAAAAATCCGTTGCCGACGAGCTGGGACTGAACGAAAACGTCAAAATAGTTATCGGAGCGGGCGACAATGCGGCATCCGCCGTAGGAACGGATACAATTGAAAGCGGGGACTGCAACATTTCGCTCGGAACCTCGGGCACAATTTTTGTTGCAAGCGACGAGTTCGATTATGTGCCGAACGGCGCCATACATACATTTTGCTCCGCGACGGGCGAATATCATTATCTCGCCTGCATTTTGTCCGCGGCAAGCTGCCAAAAATGGTGGGTCGAAAACATAACGAAATCATCATATGACGGAGCTTTCTCCGAATATATCGGCAAAAGTCAGGTTATGTTTTTGCCGTATCTTATGGGCGAGCGCTCGCCGATTAACGATTCAAGCATTCGCGGGGCCTTTTTCGGCCTGTCGCTCAATACGACAAAAGACGAAATGACGCTTGCGGTGTTAGAGGGGGTCGCTTTTGCGATAAAACAAAATCTCGATATTATCCGAGATCTCGGAATACATATCGAAACTTCAAAAATCTGCGGCGGCGGCACGCGAAATAAAGAGTGGGTAAAAATTATAGCATCCGTTTTGAACATTGAGCTTTTGCTTCCCGAGGTTGAACACGGAGCCGTTTTGGGTGCCGCGCTCTTAGGCGCGCGAGCTTGCCTGCCGGATGACGGCTATGAGCGGTTAAGAAGCGGCGTTAAATCAAGCTATACCCGCATTTTGCCGGATGATAAGCTCGTGAAATACTACAGCGAAAAATACTCAAAATGGTCGGAACTGTATCCCAAAATCAAAGAGTGATGGTAAGCAAATAAGAATAAAAAATCAAGGCAGATGTATAATCTCTGCCTTGATTTTTTTAGCATTTATAAAAGTCTGCTTGGCTTATTAAGCGCTAAATGTCCGTGAGCTTGGATGTTGTTTCTATTATTCCAAACTCAACAAAATCACATCGTTCGTCTCGACGGTCAGTTTTACGATTGTTGAACCGCCGCTTGCCGAAAACGGAATTTCTTCCGCTTTCAGGGCAGTTTTTGCTTTTATTTACTCCACCTGACTCTTTGTCAGGATATCCGGGCTGCCGAGAGTTTCCCATTCGGATTACTGTGATTTTCATATGCACCTCACAAGAACTTTCACTATCTGCTTGACGCTGTGCTGAAGCGCGGCTTTTGATATCTCGTTGCGTTTGACAGCTTTTAATATCATACGGAAGTGTTTTTTGCTGCCGGGGGTGAGCAGATTCGTGCCGGCACAGACGCTTTTTATGCTGTCAGCGGTGTCATAGGATCCCCAGTCTGTCATAACAAAGCCGTCAAAGCCCCACTCGCCGCGTAAAAGGTCGTTTAGCAGTGTGGCGTTTTCGCATGGATAGATACCGTTTACCGGGTTGTATGATGTCATGACACAGCCTGGCTTATACAGAGAGAAAGCTTTGTCAAACACCCGCAGATAAAGGTCGCGCAGGGTGTTCTCGTCAATTATCCCGTGTGCCGATTTGCGCTCGAACTCCATGTTGTTGGCGATAAGATGCTTGTATGTCGCGATAACTCCGTTTTCCTCTAGCCCTCTCGCCTGATATGCCATTAAAGTTCCCGCCAGTATCGGATCCTCCGAGTAATATTCCGGATGGCGTCCGCAGAGAATGTTACGGTGAAGGTTTCCGCCGGGACCGAGATTTATTGAAATGCCGTTCTCTTTTGACTCGTCCGCAAGCACTTTGCCCACTTTATATGCGAGGCTTTTGTTGAATGTCCCGGCGAGCAGATTGCTTGACGGAAATCCGGTCGTAGGACGGTTGAGGTTGATGCAGCAGTTGCCGTCGCTCATGTATAGCGTCGGCACGCCCAGACGCTTGCTTGAAGCGAGCTTTCCGGCGGCTCCGCTTTTGCCTGGACCCCAACAGGAGCCGTTGCAGACGGTAAACTCTGCCAGCTCTCTGAGCGAAAACTGTGAGACGAAGTCGTCAAGTTTAGTCAAATCTTCCTTGACATCGGAAAGCGTTATGGTACTGCCTCTGTATCGGGGCAGCTCATTGTAAGAGGGACTTGTATATTCGGCGTGAACTGCTATGGCTTTTTTAGCCTCAGTGATTTTTGTTCTGTCCGTGCGGATATTGCCGTTTTCGTCAATACCTGTTATCTCTTCGGACTCACGGCAGACAGATACGGTTTTTTCACAGACTACATCGTCTTCAAGGACGAAAGAACAAACTGTTCTGACATTGTCCGCTTCGCCGCCGACCATAACATCGTACTGTCCTTTGGAGAGAATGAACGCGTGAATGTTTTTGTCATAGTGCGAAAAATCCTTTTGCGGTATGTCGATCGTCAGCGTTTGGCGTTCGCCTTTTTTCAAAAGTGTTGTCTTTTCAAAGCCGCAGAACAGCTTTGCGGGTCTCGGTTCATTCCCGCGCGGTGCTTTGACATAGACGAGAACAGAGTCCTTTCCGGGAACATCGGAGTTATTTGTAACTTCTGCGCTGACGCGGAGTATGCCGCTTTCAAATGATGCGGAGGAGCGGACGGAAAAGTCGGAATAAGACAGTCCGCGACCGAAGTAATAAGCGGCGTCTTTTTTGAACGAGTCAAAGTAGCGGTAGCCGACAAATTCCTGCTCCTCGTAATATACGCTTGCGCCGAAGTGCTTTCCGTCGTCGGAGTAGAGCGGAGAGTTGTCATCGAGATTGATGAAGTTTTTTGCGGACGGCGAGTCGTAATAGTTTATCGGCCATGTGTCGGCAAGTCTGCCGGAGGGGTTGACTTTTCCGCAGAGAACATCAATAAGGCTTTCGCTGCCGCGCTGGCCGCTGAAGCCTGTCCATATAACAGCAGACGCACCGAGACCGCGGATGAACTCCATCTCGATAGGATATCCGGTGTTTAGAATGATTATAAGATTTTTATACTTTGCGGCGGCTTCGCTGAGTGCCGCTTTTTCTTCGTCTGTCAGATAATATTCACCCTTTATCGGTCGGTTGTCTTTGTTTTCGCCCGAGCCGCGGGAAATAAAGAACAGAGCCGTCTCGGCGTTATCGCGTATGCTGAGTGCCCCTGAATGTTCGACGGCTTCGGGAACGGTCAGCGTCCAGCGCGGCTTTATGAGGCTTGCGCCGATTGCCGTTATACGAAAATCATTGTAAGCCCCCAGCAGTTTTATTGAGCTGCCACTGCCAAGCGGGAGAATGCCGTTGTTTTCGAGCAGGACGATGCCCTCATCGGAAACCTCTTTTGCCGCTTGCTCATTTTCTTTGTGCAGACCGTCATCAATCGGCTTGGGCGGGGTTTTGAATCTGAAGGTGCAGTCGGGAAAACGTCTGCCGTCAATATCTCTATAGCCGCTGAGTTTTACGGTGTAGGTCTTGTCAAAGTCCTGAGCCGCTTTGCCGACGGGCAGGAGATATATGGGCAGGGGTGAGAAATCAAATTTGACGCATTTGCCCTTTGAAACGGGCTTGCCGTTTACCGTGGCTGTTCCGTATCCGTCGTCGGCTATCATTTTTGTGCAGACTATGGGCAGGCTGCGGGGCGCTGCACAGTTCATTGCAAACATCCCGTTGTCAATGTCATAAGGATTATATTTTTTTGCCAGTAAAGTGAAAAACAGTGGCATTTCAGCTCAACTCCATTTTCAAAAAATCTGCTTTCCCTTTGCCTCGATATATGAAATACAGGGCATCGGTTTTTTCCTCGGAATCTATTTTGACGGAAAATGTTTTCCATTCCGTCGATTGAGAAAGAGGAATAATTCCAACAGTTCTGTCTCCGATTTTTATATCCATCCTGCCGTTTGCATTTCTGACAGTAACAGAAATGCAGACGGGCTTTTTGAAATTAAAATATTTGAAACCGATGACGGTGCCATTGGTAATTGCCGTTACAAAGCTTTCGCCGTTTCGCGACGCGATGTTGGGCTGCCTGTCTCCTTTGCCGTTTCCCTGAACATTTTTAGTGCGGCGGTTATACAGATTGCAGCACAGAGCGGCGGGATATTCGCCAGCTGCGGGCAGGGGAGCGCCGACACCCTGTGTGGTTATCTCAACCTGATTTATTGTTCCGTCTGCGTTTATTGTTACGGGCTCCGCGCAGGCTTGACGGGAGAAATCCGTATTGTTCGTGCAGCGGTGATAGAAAACATAATATTTTTCGTTTATCTGTTCTATCGAGCCGTGTATCGTCCCTGCGGGGGCTTTTCGCTGCTTGTTGCCGCGATAGCCGAGGTCGCTGTTTGAAATAATAACGCCGCGATATTGAAAACCTCTGTCCGGAAAATTGCTTGTCGCGTAGGCAAGCTCGTTGTTCTCGCCTGATGAGTATATCAGATAATACAAATCGTTTATTTTTCGTATGCATGGAGCTTCATAAAACGGGTGGCGATAAAGCTCGCTCGATTTATCCGCAGTAGTCTTGCTGTCGAGAACCGCCTTCGGTTCGCTCTTTACCGTGCACATATCATTTTCAAGTTCGACAACTGCGCAGGAAAGTATGCTTGGGCTTGTTTCCTTTACCTCGCGATACGAGCGGTTGGTCAGTTTGCTGAGCACAAAGCGGTAGAGCGGAGAAAACACTTTGCTTCTGAAATCTCTGCCGAGCCCCCATCCGTAATAGAGCCATATTCTGCCGTTGTCGTTTATGACTGCGGGGTCGTTTGTGAGAAACTTCAAAACCGGAGCACCGTTTTTATATTTTATATCGCTGAGATATTCAAACGGACCGTCGGGACTTTCCGAAACGGCGACGGACATCGGGCCGAATGCAGATGTGTTCGGCCCCGCAGCGAAATAGTAGAGATAATATCTCCCGTCATTTCCCCTTACGCAATCGGGTGCATAGTAATCTGCAAGGCGACCGTCGCGGCTTCTCGGATCCTGAGATTTCAGGTAGACTTTTTCTTTGCAGCTCCAAGATGAAAGGTCTGAGACGGGAGCCGACCAGACGGAGTAATCCTGCACACAGAATCGGTCCGAGTTTTCGGCATCGTGACTGCCGTATAGATATACCCTGTCACCGAAAACATGAGCTTCACCGTCGGGAATATATTCATTTAATGGAAAAAGCGGATTCATGGTATTATCTCTCCGTTTGTTTCGATAATCTTTTTATAATGGTACGCGGAATTTTTAGGTGTGCGCTTGAGCGTTTTATAATCGACATATATGAGCCCGAACCTCGGCTCGTAGCCCTCTGCCCACTCAAAGTTGTCCATAAGTGACCAATGCTGATATCCGAAAACCTTGACTCCGTCATCGATGGCTCTTCTGACATTTGAAAGGTAGTCATTCATAAAGCCGATGCGCACATCGTCCCTGACTTCTCCGTCCGTTATGCTGTCGTTGTTTGCCATGCCGTTTTCGGTTATGATTATCGGCAGGCGATATCTGCGATAAAGGAACTTCAATGTCCAGTAAATCGAGCGTCCGTCTATTACCCAACCGAGCGAGGTGGTGTTGAGCTTTGATTTGTCAATGCTTTTGTCGCCGCCCCAGGCGGAATAATTGAGTGCCTCATAGTGGTTGACGGCAAGAAAATCAAAATCTGTTTTAAAGCGGGGCATATCCTTTTTATGCGTCGCGTAAACACAGTAGGCGGTGACGGGCTTTCCCAGAAGAATGGGATCCATCCACCAGCGGTTGTTCATCGTGCCCATAGTCACATTGAACGATTTGTTGTACGCTTCTTCTACGCTCTTCGGGTCTGATTCATCATTGGGTATAAACGCGCCCGACGCGAAAGAGAGACCTATAAGCGGCTTCTTTTTTGCGTATTTTCTGATGGTTTCGACCGCCCGACGATTTGTGAGCATAAATATCTTTGTGAACTTCGGCAGGGCAAGATAGCGGTGCTTGAACGGCGCATGAACTCCCTGCATATAGCCGTTCATGAGAAAACAGGACGGCTCGTTGAAGGTTATCCAGTATGTTACTCTGTCGGACAGAGCCTCGACGACTGCTTTTACATAGAAAGCAAAGTCGTCTATAATATCTTTTTTCAGCCAGCCGCCCTTTTTATATTGCCAGAGCGGCAGATCCCAGTGGTAGAGCGTAACGAGCGGCTCGATTCCGTTTTTAATGAGCTCATCAACGAGATTGCTGTAAAATTCAAGTCCCTTGGGGTTGACCTTGCCGTCTTGGGAGATAACTCTCGGCCAGGATACGGAGAACCTGTATGATTTCAGCCCCAGCTCCTTCATCAGAGCGATATCTTCCTTGTACCTGTGATAATGATCGCAGGCGACATGGCAGTTGTCGCCGTTTTTTATTTTTTCTTTCGGAGCTTCATCCCATATGCTGGGCGTTCGGCCGTCCGAATCATATCCGCCCTCGATCTGCGGTGCGGCTGTCGCGGCTCCCCAGAGAAAGCCGTCGGGAAAAGCATTTTTGCTCACGAGTTATCCTCCTTGCTTGTTGTAACGGTGAAGTTCAGCAGATTCAATTTGCCGGAGCCTTCGAAACGAAAATACAAGGCCGACTCGGCAAGAGAGAAACGAATACCTGTCTTTGCCCGCCGTGTATTTGGACGAATATCTATTTCTCCGATACAATCGCCGTCGATCTGTGTGAACAGGCGAAGTTTACCGCGTGCTCTGCCGCTGAAAGAAGCAATGATGCCGGCGGCATCGGACAAATCAAGATATTTATAACCGGTAACAGTTTTGTCTTTTATATTTGTAATATATTGGCATGGATCACATTCACGGTATTCTCCTTTTTGGGTTATGTACGGATAAGAGCGCTTGTTGGTCTTTGTTGTTTTGCACGCGCCCTGTTTTCCGTACAGCACGCAGGCAATCCCCGCTTCATAATTCACACCCGTCCTCGTCGGAGCGGAGAGAAAAAGACAGTACCGGTTGAGTGTTGTCGGTGACTACATCCTTTTTTGAGTGTTCTATTTTTATTTCATCAATTTCAAACATAGTGTTTCCTCAAAACTCGTTTATCGAACCTTTGGTTATTCCGCTTTCGTTGAATGAATCAACTGCAAAATAATACTTTTCTGTTTCTTTATTTAAAAATGTTACCGTATAGTCATTTTGACCATACAAAAGAATGCTGTTATAAAGCTTATCGGGGGCGATTCCGAGACGGATGCAATATCCCATAGCATCGTTTTGACTGTTCCATGAGAGCCTTGCTTCGGTGGCGCTTGCTCTCTCGGCATTTTCGCCGGAAACCGCCGAGGGCTTTTTATTATTGTCGAGACCGAATACTCTGAGCCCGGATATCGAAAAATTCTGCCCGTATGGAGCACTTGCAAAGACTATGCGGATATAACGCGCCCTTGCGCGGCGAGGGATGAGCTTGTGCGGAAAAACCGTGTTCTGCGGTTCTTCGTAAGGAGCCCAATCGGTGCCGTTTGAACTGTATTCTATTCTGTATTCATAGCGGACAAGTTCTTCTTCGATATATCTCTCCTGGGTGAACGTTCCGCCGTATTCTTTCATCGGGGCGCGCTTCTTTTTTGTGAAGCAGTCGGAAAAATTTACCTGTACCGCTTCAACATTATATTCTTTCCCGAGATCGACGCTCAGCCATTCTCCGCTGTTTCCGCTGGTTGCCGACCAAGCGCTTTTTATGCTTTCGTCAAAGGCGTTCTGCGGGTCGAATCCGCTGCGGCTTGAGGAGGCGCACGCCGTCTTGTGATAAGACAAAAGCATCCATTCCGGCTCAACGGTCAGCGGGTCAAATTTTCCGTCAGGGATGTTCTTTGGATAGTCCGCAAAATACTGGTTGCAGAACAGTAATCCGTCTTTGTCAACTCCCGCAGGCCAAAGACCGAGACGGCGTTCAAAATTATGGTTGACACCCACGCAGACCGTGGAGGCGTGCCAAAGATTTCCGGATTTGTCGCTGAATGTGCTGCCGTGACCGGCTCCGCAGGTGAATCCGGACGGAACAATGGAATACGGATTGTGCTTCTGCCATTCAAATTTACTGAGCGGGTTATCTGAAATCAAAACCGCATCGCCGTAGGTCGGAAACTCCGTGCCGGGAGTTGCATACTGAAAATAGTATCTGCCGTTTATTTTGTTGAGAAATGCGCCCTCGATAAACGCGCCGTCTCCGACAAACAGATTGATATATTTTTGCCACAGACTGATTTTTTTGTCGGCATAGATATCCTTGTTGTCTATGCCGTGGTTCTCTTTGTCGCCGGACACTATCGGTACCTTTTTGCCGATGGGAGTCATCGTCTTTATATCCATCTCAATCGCGTAGATAGGCTCTTTTGAAGAACAGCCCCAATAGAGATACGCTTTGTTGTCTTCAAAATGAAGGTGCGGATCCCAGAATGCAAACGGCGCCGAGACAAGCTCGAAGCCCTTAAAGGGGTCGCGTGTGCGCAGTATCCTGCTCTTTTTTGAATAAGAAGAGGCGCAAAAATACAGCCATCCGTCGTGCTCACTCACATCGGGAGCATAGCCGTGTATTTCAAGCTTTCTGTCCTCGTGAAAGTCCCAGTGGAACAGGTCGTCCGAATAATAGAAGCCTCCGCACTTTGAGGTAAAAAGAAAATATTTGTTATTGAAGAGAATTACAGTCGGATCGGCCGCTTCCTTGTAGGCATATTTCCCGAACAGCGGATGTTGATATTTATATGCTATTTCGAGCGGATTGCAGTATAATTGCGCCATGTTGTTATTCCTCTTTTCCGCCCGTCACTTCTATGGAGAACGAGACAGGCTCTGTATTTTCGGAAGATACCGTGACGGTTGATTTGCCGTCGGCTTTCCCTGCGCGGAACACAGCGAGCGCTCTTCCGCGGTATGTATTATGATAAGGGTGGATAAAAACTTCGTCGGTTTTTGTCAGCGCGCTGCCGAATCCCTGCAGAGTGACTGCATTGCCGTCAATTTTTATGTCAACGCGCTGTTCCATATACGGAAGAAGCACTCCGTTTTTGTCGGTGAACTCAATTTCCGCAAAGCACAGAGCCTGCCCATTGGGCGGCAGAACCGAGCGGTCGGGCCTGACTGTCAGAATAGGAGCTTTTTCGCCGCTGATAAGTCGAGTGCGCCCCGTCTCGTTCTCGCTTCTGTCCAAGGCTATCGCAGTGAGCGTGCCGGGAGCATATTTCACGGAGAACAGAGCTTTGTTTTTGCGGACTTTTTTTGTTCCTATAACCTTACCGTTGAGCTCCAATCTGACGCTGTCGGCTGTTGTATAAACCTCTGCGACGGTCGGCTTTCCTTCAAAGCCGTGCCATGTCCAGCTGTCGAGCGCATTTGTGAACTGCCATGCGCCCTTGCTCGGCGTTTCTCCGCTATGGTTGAGCGGCCTGACTGCGAGAAACGGCTCGGTTTCCGTTCCCCATACGGTTCGGAGAAATGCCATTTGCGCCAAAGGCAGACCGGTAATGTCAATCATTCCCTGCCCGGAGAGGAGCGGAAGCCCCTTGTAGGACTGATATGTCCATCCCATGCAGGTCTCGCCTATGTAGTCCCATGCCGACCATACGAAGTCGCCTATCAGCTGCTTGTGCCTGAGAACGCGGTTCCAGTTATACGGCAAATCGGCGGACATAGTCTCTGTGCCTATCATCAGCCGGTCGGGATATTTTTCGGCATCCTTGTCATAGCGCGAGGATGCGTAATTTAGTCCGACAATGTCAAGGGCGGGGGATATGTCACGCACTGCTTTTTCTGCCAGTCGGGTATCGCTCAGCACAAAAAATAACTTGCCGAGCTTTTCCGCCCAATAATTAAAAAATGCCGAACCGGATTTCTTTTCTTTGTAGCCTTTGCCTTCCGGCAGAGGTTCTCTTTTATATTCCTTTTTGTCGCTGTAAACGCCGATGCCAAGACGCGCATAGACATCAAGCAGGACATTTATTCCGCAAGTGACCGGACGGGTGCCGTCGAGCGAGTGAACTGTATCGCGCATTTCGGCGCATAGTTCGATCCCGCGTTTCGCAGCTGTTTCTGTGACCTCATTGCCGAGAGAATACATTATAACACTCGGATGATTGTAGTCGTTTTCAACCATTGCAGCGAGAACGGATTTGTAATCGGAGAGAAAATCACGCGAATAGTCATGGTATTCTTTCGGTATATACCATCCGTCAAATGCCTCGTCCATGACATACATGCCTATTCTGTCGCAGGCATCGAGAAGTGAGCGGGAGGCGGGGTTATGCGCCATGCGCAGAGCATTGAAGCCCTGGCTTTTCAGTATTCTTACGCGGCGCTCCTCGGCGTCGGCAAAAGAACAGGCGCCGAGAACTCCGTTGTCATGGTGAATACATCCGCCGCGAAGCAGGGTCTCTTTTCCGTTGACAAGAAGCCCGGTTTTTCCCCTCCATTCGAGAGTGCGTATGCCGAATTTTTCTGTCAATTCTTCGCCGCCTCTCGAGACCTTGCAGGTATAGAGGTACGGCGCTTCTGCGGACCACAAGTGTGCTCCGCTAATCTCAAACCGACCTTTTTGACCGCTTGCGGCAAGATTGCCCTCGGCATCGAAAATCTGTATTTGTGCACCGTCGTCGGTATCAACTTCGATAACGGCGGGTGAGATGCCTACGGTTTTTATCTTCAGAAAAGTCGGGGCATCTTTTCTTGAAATTTCAAGATATACGGGGCGGTATATTCCGCTGCCCGAATACCAGCGGCAGTTCGGAACAAGGCTGTTGTCGGCGAGAACCTCAACGGTGTTTTTGCCGCTCGTGACTTTTTCGGTGAGATCGGCGGTAAACGGCGAATAACCGTATTTGTTTTCTTTAACGGCTTCGCCGTTTACGCTCACAACTGCATTGCGGTATACACCGCCGAAGTGCAGCCGTATATTTTTGCCGAGATCACTTTCGTTGATTTGAAATGTTTTTGTGTATCGGTACTTTCCGCCCGGAAAGTATCCGCTCTGAACCGCGTTTCTGCATGAAGCATATCTCTTTTCGCCGAGCATCGCATCGTGCGGAAGACAAACGGAGAAGCTTTCGCCGTTTTCTTTTGTCAGCGTCCAGCCGTCGTTAAAATCGAATATCATTTGGATTCACCATGTTTTTTGGCGAGCTTCGCCGCCTTTTTCTGTTCTTTCTTTGCCTTTGCGGCGAGATATTTGGCGTTTTCTGCCTCAAAGTCAAGTCCCTTCTTTTCACAGAGGGCTTTGAGGTCCTTTATTCTGTTTTCTTCGTATTCGCGCTCGTCGCGTTCTGCCTCCAGTCTGTCCAGCTCTTCCGGTTCGATCCACTCTTCACCTTTGGCAAGGACAGCTTCTCTCTTTCTGCGGAGCAGTTCGGCGGAAATTTCGGGCATCTTCTTTTCTACATCCACGAATGGAAGCAGAATTATGAACGCTGTAGAAAGAATAATATCGAACAGATAGAATGAGAGGGTCATGAATGCTCTGACTTTTTCGTTTGGCATAACTCCGGCAATATCAACGAAGCCGAGGCGGAGAATAGCCGATTCGTATCCGCCGGCAAACGGTGCATATATAAGAGTCATAACAGCAGTGACAATACCTGTGCCGAGAAGTCCCTCAAGGCGGATATGCGACTTGTATTCGATGCTGTCAAATGCAAAGCAGGTAAGCGTTGCAAATATATATGCGTTGGGAAGCCAGCCGATGTTTCTTAAAAGTCCCGCTATCAGAGCAGGAATCATTTTATCCGGAAATATCCAGCCGATGATGCTGCCGATAAGCACAAGCGAATATCCGCCGACGGTCAGATTCTTTATTCCGACTTTTTTGGATATCGGGTATATCAAGAATGCACCGATACCGAGCGGAACTCCTGTTACGATCTGATAGATCATCTGCATGAAATCGTTGTTGATGCCGCCGAGCATATATTGAATATAGAAATATTGAACGTTTCCGCCCTTGTAGTTGTCAACAATTCCTCCCAGAAGCCCAAGAAAAGTCAGAATGACCCAGTATTTGTTGGTGAACAGTGCTTTCATCTGTTCTTTAAGAGGAATATTGTTTTCTCTGTCAATGCCCTGTTCGAGTGCAATATCTTCGATAATGCGCTCTCTGGTGAAATAGTACTCCATGAGCACAAGCGGAACGGCGACTATCGAAAGGATTATCATAAGTATAGCATATCCTTTGATATCATACTGGAGCCATAACGGGATAATGACCGAAGAGACAAGCATTCCGATGAGTATGCCGGAAATGAGAGTCCACGACATTTTGCGTATAAAAGTCAGCTGAGCTTTCTCTTTGGCGTTGTGAGTTGAAAGAGATACTATGTTGTCGCGGAACAGGTAAAAGTAGGAGGTTCCGATTGTATGATAGCATATGAGCAGGGTGAAGAAATAGTACCAGTAGTTATCACCCAGAGTATTTCCCGAAAACAGGAAGATGGTCGCCGCTATTGCAACGGAACAGAATCCGAAGATCAGATACCACGGACGGAGTCTACCCTGCTTTGACTTTGTGTGCGAAATGAGCCACGACACCAAGAGACCTGTAGCGACGGCAAGAATCTTTGCAACAGTCATTACCATCTCATATTTTTTGCCCATTGCGGATATCATCGCGGCGTTGCCTTCGCCGTACATTGCGCCGACCTGCTGAGTGAAAAACTTCTCAACGAGCGCGGCGACAGTGTTGACAACGAGAATGAGTCCGAGGGGACCGATAAGGTGTCCGAGATATTTTTCTTTCCATGACACCGAGCAGGTTTTTATCTTTGAATCAAAAAACTTTGTATTTAGTATGCTTTTTTCAAGCAAGGATATTTCTTTCATAAGTTCACCTTTTTTATCAATAATGTGCCGTCGAAATGTTATTTCGATACTTTGTTGAAATCTATTTTGATGGTTGTTTTTCCGCCCTGTTCAAATGTTACCGGAACGGAGAAAACGCCGTTTTGACCTTTGAATGTCTTGCTTTTTCCGGCGGCAACGCCTATGTTGCCGTTTTCACTCTGGTTTTTAGGTGTGAGGGTCAGCTCCGTTCCATCATCATTGAGTTCCCAGTAGCCGTCGCTCCACATGGAATATTTTCCCGCAAACTGGGCGCAGTGGAGCTCGTAGACTCTGCCTTTTTCACCCCATTCGTTTGCGTCAGAGGTGTTTCTGAGCAGTATGTATGCATCGCCGACGACTCCCGCCCATATCTTGCTTTCGGAATCGGATCGCAGAATGTCGCCCTTTTTATCCTTTATGAAGGCAAACTTGCCGACAGAAACAGACGGCTGTTTTGCCGGGACGGCTGTTGTTCCGTTCGAAGGCGCATCTGCTTTTGTCTCTTCAATGGATGCGGATTCGGAATCTGTTTGCGGTGCAGTGGAGTCCTGCGGAGCCGCAGATGGGTCCTCAACTTGAGTTTCAACGCTTCCCGAGGATGCGTCGGTGGTATCGGTTTCGATGTTCTTCTGGTCGCGGCAGCCTGCAAATAAAGCAAGCATCGCCAGTGAAAGAAGCGCGCAGATAAATTTTTTCATATATGATCCTCCTGTTTTTGATTTTGCTCTTTTGCTGTGATTTTAGACGCGGCAAACACACAATGCCCAAAATCAGTCAACAAAGTCTGCAAAAAATAATCATTATACATTGATTTTAATCAAAAACAGTTGAACGGTATTTCACTATCGGGTATAATATTATAAAATAAGGTTCGCGGGGTGTTCTTTGTGGATGACAGAATAAATAATATATGCAGTTTATTTTATGCTTCACATTATATACCGCTGGCGGTGTATGAAGAAAGGACTATAGTACATATTTTTTCGTCGGCGGGCAGCAGTCTCGATTTGTTTTCTTTGTTTGAGACTCAGTCGTTTTCCGCCGAGCAGACTATGTATATCCTGACTTTGCCTGAACAGGGGACGTATGGGCAGATAAGAATAAAAAACAGCCCGATGAGAGTACTTCTCGGTCCGGTTTTTCCGACGCCTATCACGGAAGATACGGTTATGACTGTTGCGCGAAGAAATTTAACGGATAAAAAAGATATGGATGCGTTGGCGGAATTTCTGTATTCCATTCCGAATTGCTCATATAATCAGTTTGTGAACCTTACCGCGCTTCTGAATTTTATTATCAACGGTGAGATGTTTGACATTGCGGAGCAGTTTCTCGAAGAATCGTCGGATGTAGGAAACAAGCTTGCGGTTACATATACCGAGGACTTGTACAAATCACAGGACGAGCAGGTTCTGCACGGAACATATCAGTTTGAAAATATGCTCCTCTCATTTGTAAGGGACGGCGAGACAGACAAACTGAATGCGTTTTTGACCTCCACCGCGAAAACAACGCACCTGCGGGAGGGAAAACTTGCGGAAGCGCCGCTGCGTCAGGCAAAAAATCTTTTGATAGGCGTAGCAACCATGGTCGGCAAGGTCGGCGCTATCGGCGGCGGACTCGGAGTTGAAGAGACTTATCGCCTTATCGATCTGTATATCCAGGAGTGTGAAAAGACCTCCTCAACAGAGGAGGTTAAAGTGCTGCAGTATAACATGCTTCTTGATTTCACGGACAGGGTTGCACAAGTGAAGGCCCCGCGGAATGCGTCGAAAGAGATATATGCCTGCATGCAGTATATTCAAAATCACACAAACTGTCAGATAGGAATAGATGATGTTGCGGGATTCATCGGAAAGAGCAGGACATATGTAACAAAAAAATTCAGGCAGGAAACCGGAGAAAGCATTACAGATTTCATTATAAAAAGTAAAATAAGAGACGCCAAAAGGCTTCTCAGATACTCTAACCGAAGTCTGTCGGAGATCAGCACCCATCTTTGCTTTTCAAGTCAGGCATATTTCCAAACCGTGTTTAAAAAGTCTACGGGTATGACGCCGAATGAATACAGGAATGTTCACAACGAAAAGTGATTGGAACTTGAGGAAAATCGAAATTTTAAAGGAAAAATGCGATTCTTGGCAGTTAATCAAAAATTACAGAAAATAATAAATATGCAGTGCCGAACGCGCAGAATGGCTTCATCATCAAGCAGACGGTCGATAGGATAACCGTCTGCGATAAATATATGCAAATAAAATTCAAATGAGGGGTGACATTCGCCCGGCAATATGTAGAATAAAAAGAATGAGCAGCACCTCGAAATGTCTTATACAGCATTTCGAGGCGCTGATTGCGATTTCCATTTCGGATATTTCTTCAGAAAGTGGTGGAAATAATCACAACGATATGTTACAATTCCGATGAAGAGGAAAGATGAATCATAATTTTTTGCCGCCTTTTTCTTTTTATTGAAAAGATGCGTTGTTGAATATAGGAGTAATAATGTAATTTGTGCTTGAAAGAGCAGCTGATACACACAACAATGCGGTTCAGCTTTCGCTGTGCCCACTCATATCCACGTACTCTGCAATGAATATAAATTCTCAAGCATGTCTCAACACAGATTTTTAATGCTGTGTTACGGTGCAAGGCTTTCCGAGCCTTTTGTGTCTTACACGCAGCGGAAAGGAACGGTCATAACAATGAAAGAAAACCAAGAAAAGAAATCAAGGCTTTCCGGATTGGGTGCAACGCTTCAGCTCGGGAATAAGCCGCTTTGGAAGGAACGCGTGTCATATTTCTTCGTGAACCTCGGAAACATCCCTATAATGACCATGGTCAACGCATACCTTTCGATTTTCTATACCGACACACTCGGTATGGACGCAAGGGTCGTCGGAACAATGTTTTTGATAGCAAGAGTTTTTGACGGAGTGAATGACCCGTTCATCGGTTATTTCATTGACAGAGCGCCAAACTCAAAGTTCGGAAAATTCAGACGAATTCTTATTGTCGGAACGATCATCTGTACCTTGAACTATGCCGTGGTATGGATGGGTCCGGCATATGTTTCGGACTCGATGAAGGTTATAGTCGCCTATATTTCATATATGCTTCTCGGTGTGACCTTCCCCGTTATGGACATTTCACTCAACAGTATGCTTCCTGTAATGACAAACGATATGGAGGAGCGAAATTTCCTTGCAATGCTAAAAAATTTTGCTTACGGTCTCGGCGGTGGACTCAACCTCATAGCTCCTATTGTTTTCGCAAAGTTCAACTCTTCCGTCAAGGGCTATAATATTATGAATCTGCTTGCTATGGGAATCATCCTTTCGTGCTCGCTCGGCGGAATCACGGGCATTCATCAGCGAGTCGAACCGCTCAAGGATGCCGGATATAAAGCAAAGGATGTTTTAAGAATCATTAAATTGAAGCCGATTGTCGCTTTCTTTATCGGAGGACTCATTGTTCAGACGGGACTTGCGTTCGTTGCAACGTCGAATCCATATTATGCAACGCACGCGCTCGGCTCGATCGGAAAGCTCACGATTATGAATACGGTCGCAATTGTCGGCGGCCCCGTCTCATTGCTTGCCGTTCCGCTCGCGAAGAAGATTGGAAAGCGCAGGATTTATGTTTGCGGAATGATCGTCACGGCGATCGGTTGTCTCGTTCGTCTTATTGCGGTCAACGACAAAACGAGCGGTCTTGTCGCCGCCTGCGTCTCAAGCGTAATTTGCAGCTGCGGAACAAGCTTTGCACAGCTTTTGTATTATTCGATTCAGGCGGATAATATCGACTATGTGGACTACAAGCTCGGCCTGCGTGCTGAGGGCGTGATTGCCGCAGCGACCTCAATGATTACAAAAATCAGCAACGGAATAGGCGCAGCTTTTTCGCTTTACGTTCTTTCATGGACAGCAAACGGCGACGGCTCATACACAAAGTTAGGCCTCAGCCTTGCTGACGGCTTGATTCCGGGTATAGTGGTTTTTGTTGGTGCGATTGTATTCTTGTTGCTTTACAGAATCAACAATGCGGAAGCCGAAAAAATTCAGGCGGTGCTTTCGGAAAGACGGGAGACGGCGGAAAATGAAACTTAAAAATATCCGAATCGATGATCTGTGCGGTTTTGCCGTGACAGACAGTGAAAATCCGCGCTTCACTCTTGAAACCGAAAACGAGCTTGAAAACGCTTTTATTTCTTCATATTCCCTCAAGGTCAAAAGTGACGAAGCTGTCCTTTGGCAGACAGAAGAGCAAAGCTCTACTGTCGACAATATCGTTTATGGCGGAAGAGCTCTTCTTCCGTGCACGGTTTATACGGTGGAAGCGACGGTTTGTGACAATTACGGAAACAAAGCCGAAAAAACGGCGGAGTTTGAAACGGGTTTTCTTTCCGGTGATTTTTCTGCGGAGTGGATAACGAAGCCGAACTATCACGTCGGTTTCAGAAAAAGCCCCATTCCGCTCGTCTTCAAACGTCAGTTTTTGCTTTCGGGTAAGGTGAAAAAAGCGCGGCTTTATTCAACCGCGTTCGGAATTTATTCTTTCACGCTTTGTGGAAAAGAGATTTCCGACGACCGCTTTGCTCCCGGTTTCACGAGTTTTGAAGACCGACTTCAATATCAGGTTTATGACATTGCGCCGTTTCTCGAAGAGAAAAACGAATTGGTTTTCACCGTTGCGGGCGGTTGGGCGGTCGGGATTTTCGGCCTGAATAGAAGTAATAAGCTCGGCGCCGACAGGCTCGCGCTCAAAGCGCTTGTTCAAATCGAATATGACGATGGGCGAAAAGACGAAATTAAAACCGACGAAAGCTGGCTCGTTACCGCTGACGGGCCTGTCAGAGACGTGTCGTTTTATAACGGAGAGATATTCGACGCAACGAAAACCTTGAGCAAGGCGATCTTTGAAAATGCCGAAAAAGAGAAGCCCCGTATTTCTCCGCGCCTCGTCGCATCGTACGGAAAATTTGCAAAAATAATCGAAACGCTCGAACCGAAAGAGATTCAAAAAAGCCAAAACGGCTATATCTATGATTTTGGTCAAAACTGCGCCGGAGTTCTCGAACTTGAAATTAAAGGGAGAAAAGGGCAGAGGATAACCGCTCGACATGCGGAGGTTCTTTTGAACGGCGAGCTTTTTACAAAGCCGCTGCGTTCGGCGAAAGCAAAGCTTGAATATGTTTGCGGCGGAGAAGAAGAGACCTACTGCCCGAAATTTACCTTTATGGGTTTTCGTTATGCCGAGCTTTGCGGAATTGAGCCTGAAAACGTCAAGGTCAGAATGAAGGTTATTTCCTCGATTGACGAGGAAACGGGAGACTTTTTCTGCTCCAACGAAAGCATTAACCGCCTTCAAAAGAATATCAGATACAGCGGTTTTTCAAACTTCCTTGAGATCCCGACCGACTGTCCTCAGCGCGACGAAAGACTCGGCTGGACGGGCGACATCTCCGTTTTTGCTTCGACGGCGTGCTTCAACTTCAATATGAACCGCTTTCTTAGAAAGTGGCTTATTGATGTGAAGGCACAGCAGACAAAAGATGGAGGAATCCCCGTCGTTGTTCCTCGGGTCAAACATTTCGGCGGAACAAAGATTACGGCCGGCTGGTCCGACTGTGTTTTCCTTGTCCCGTGGGCGCTTTATCAAAACAGCGGGGACAAAACCATTCTTGAAAAGTTTTATCCGATGATGAAAAGATATCTTTCGGGAGTCGAAAAGAAAGCGGCGGCGTTTTCATCGGGGGAAGATAGATACATTTGGTCGCACGGATTTTCCTACGGCGATTGGTGCGCTCCGAACGAAAATCAAAAGCAATGGATGGCAAAAAAGAAGTGGATTTCAACCGCATATTATGCCAACGATTGCGCCCTCGCATCAAAAATTGCGACCATCCTCGGTTTTGAAGAGGAGGCTAAGGCGTTTCAAGAAAAGCGAAAGTGCATCGAAAACGCATATCGGAACGTTTTTACCGACAAAAAAGGAACGCTCAAAAACGAGTTTCAAACGGCCTATGTTTGCCCGCTGTATTTTGGAATGGTGAGCGGAGAGGAAAGAAAAAAATATGCTGAAAACCTTTTAAGACTCGTGAAAGAAGCCGATAATCATCTTTCCACCGGCTTCCTCGGAACACCATATCTCCTTTTTGCCCTTTCGGACAACGGATATATAAATGAAGCATATGACCTTTTACTTCAGGATACCGTCCCGTCGTGGTTGTATGAAGTCAAAGCCGGAGGAACGTCAATTTGGGAGCGTTGGGACGCGCTTCGACCCGATGGAACCGTCAATCTCGGAAAAGATCCGGGAAGCGGTCTGGTAAACGCTGTCGGCGGAGGAATGGTTTCTTTCAACCATTATGCGAACGGTGCAGTCGGCGATTGGTTATATAGGCGCGTCGCGGGACTCGAAGCGATTGAGCCTGGCTACAAAAAATTTAAGGTTGCACCCCTTGTCGGAGGCGGACTCACGAGCGTGTCATGTTTCAAAAAGCTTTCGAGCGGAACTATCAAAATCAATTGGAATTTTGAAAACGGCGTTTTTGTCCTCTCGATTAATGTTCCGTTTAACACGAGCGCTGTCATCACGCTGCCCGACGGAAAGAGCTTTGAAGTTTCAAGCGGAAAATATGTGTACAGCGTTGAAATGTGAGCAATATTATTTAAAAAGCCATGTGATGACATAACCGAATAATATAAAACATATAGGCGCAGCCGATGGATTTTACGTCAGCTGCGCTTGGCTTTTTAGACAAAATGAAAAACCCTGTAAGCGTCTAATCGTCGAAGAATGTTAACCGTAATGTAGTTTTGTGTTTCAAATCTGCCCCACAAGTCAAGCAAAGAAATAATGGAATATCTTTTACGAGCGACGAGCTCGAACGAATAGACAAAATCAGTCTGACCTGATCTTTTCTGTAATCCCCCGTAAATGTGAATCGCACCCCGCTTGTCAAGCTGCAATGCCTGATAAACGGGGTGCGGTTTTGGTAAATGAAAGTGCTGCCTGTGACCTGAGCGGGAAAGCCCGCCAAAATTGAGGGAAGAGGTGCGGCAAAAATTCGTGGTGTGGATAAAAACTGAATAAGTTTTCTGTATATTGTCAAAAGATGTCGAGAAGATTAGATATAATCCGAAGACACGTAAAAGCTCATGAAATGCTGTCTAATTTTTGCCTCAGCAGTTCTTTCTCATTGCTGCCGTTTGTTGCAAATCTGATATAAGGTATTCCGTATTTGTCGAGAATTGAATTCTTCATCCTGTCGCGCTCGGCTTGCCTTGTACCGGATTTGTGAAATGAATATCCGTCAACTTCTATTGCGAGCAAAGGCTTTTTCGATATCTTATTAAAAATCAGAAAATCAAGATGCGTTGAGCTGTTCATCGCATACTGGCATTCCTCATCGCTCAAAAGATGCGGATTTCTTATAATCATATTTAACGGCTGGTGACAAATGACATCAAGGTCATTTCTTTCGCTTTCGCTCAGAACCTCGGTTATGAGTGCGTACATAAGATTTTCCGAATCGTATGCGGAGACCCTTTTGTGTTTCTTTAGATAGTCCTGCCTTGCCTGAGTGTACTGACTGTAGAGATAATCGAACACCGAATATAATGCGCTGTCTGTAACGGTACAGTTCTGATATTCGATGTAGTCGACAAGGTCGCGTATATTCTGCCCGTCTGTCTGCTCATTGCCGGATGTTATCAGTATGAGCCGCTTCTTGGCTCGCGATATAGCAACATTGAGAAGATATGGGTCATCTGTGAAATCCGATATCTTATCATCTACGGTTGTCATTATTATTGTATCTTTTTCGCGTCCCTGAAACTTGTGAACTGTAGCTGTTGTTATGCCATTGTCCGGGAGCTGTCTCTTTATTTCGTTAACTTGATTGTTATACGGTGCAATAATTCCTATGCTGCCGGGAACGGACTCTATTTTAGGCAATACCTCTGTTGTAAGGATATCAATTTGGCGTTGATTCATGTGTTCTCTCGAATGATTGCCGATTGAAGTTTTGATAACAGACAGAACATTAGATTCGCCGCAATCTTTCGTCATAATTACAAGATTGCCGTTATAGAACTTTTGATTGCAAAAATTTATGATTTTCGGGTGACACCTGTAATGTTCTCGGAGGAGTGTCCTCGGAGCATTTGGGATAACTTTGCATAGCGAAGAGAGAAAACTGTTTTCTGCAAAGTTATAGCCCTGCGGGAGCTCAAAAGATTTAAAAATAGCATCGGCGATTTTTCGGTCTTCGTCAGTTATAACATTCGGCAACTGTTTTGAGTCTCCCACTATTACCGCATGTTTGGCGTTTGAGAGAGCCAACGCCCCGGTTGGGATATCAACCTGAGAGGCTTCATCCATTATTGCATAGTCAAATTTAGCCCTGGAGTATAAACTGCTTCGAGATGAAAATGTTGTGCTGAGTATCACAGGATATTCAGCTTGAAATTCGTAAGGCTTTTTCCAGAAATCATCTCCTATAAAAATTGGGCGGCTTTCATTTTTTGAATATTTAATATACAATCGGTGCTTCAGATATTGCATCGACTTTGTCTGCATATCATTCAGAAGCTGGTGCGCGTTTATATTTTTCAGAGAGTTTTCAATAGAGCTGATTCTTCTTTGCAACTCTTCTTCTTTGGCTCTGTAAAAAAGTGCATGGAGAGCCGATATTATATGCTCGGGCTTGTTTTTATAAAAATCCCACTTGCACATACCAAATCTGAATCTGCTTCTCAGCTTGAAAATCAGCGGGATTTTTTTGTCGTTGTCGGCGTATCGCTGACATATTTCCCAAAGCTTGAGAATATCGGAGGATTTAACCGTTCTGCGCATCATTATCATTGAACGATCCGGCAAATCGGTTTCTGTGATATATTGTTCAAAGTGGTATTGTTCGGTGATGATTTGGTTGAGCTCCTGTCTTGCCTCGGCGAGATTTGACTGCATCTCAAACACGTTTTGAAGCTGTTCGGAGAGCCTGCCTATTTCTTCAATGAACTCCGGCTGTTCTGCCTCGCGGAAAAACCATCCGCTGAAATCGGGATATGAATCTGTTTGGGATGTCAAGAACTTGGTTTTGTTAGAGGATCTGCCGAGTGAAGCGATAATAAATTCAAGCCCGTATTCCGAAAACTTTTCGTATATATTCTGTATCGCAGAATTGTTGTTAGACACGACCTGCACAGTTTTGCCCGAGATGATAATGTTCGCGATGATATTAAGTATCGTTTGCGTCTTTCCGGTTCCCGGAGGTCCTTCGATAACACTGAGCTTATTTTCTAACGCATTCTTTACGGCTTTGAACTGACTCGCATTGCAGCCGAACGGGAAAATAAGATGCGCCGGCTTTGCTAAAGCGGCAGTGTAAAGAGTAGGATTCAAGTAATACGCCAGCACTGATGTTTCGTCGATGAAATCTATTCCGGCATACTGAATCGGCAAAAGCTTCTCTCCGGTTTCTGCTTTCAATTTACAGAGTTCCGCCGACCTTTTAAGATAGTCAAGGACATTTTTTGCGGTCTCATCATCAAGAACAGACTTTTCTATTTGCAAATCATCTTCACTGTAATCGCGCGCGGAGCCGTTCTCAAAGCAAATGTGCCAATAACGCTGATTTATATCGGTAAAAACATAGATGGCGCGTATGCCCCAAAGCGAAATCCCGTTGTGTGATATGTGATAATTCAGCGGATCCAGAACTACTGGGTCTTTCAGCCAATGAATATTTTCTGAGTTATATGAATATGTCTTTTGATTTTTAAAGGTTACCTCATACTTTTGGGTTATGGCGTTGTATTTCAGCTCGGTAATGTCTTCGGTAATTATCCGCCCGTTGGCGACTATCATATGTTTGCTTGAGTTCACACGTTTCACCGCCTGCATTAATGTCTGTGAAACAATTATACATCAATCTTGCCTGATTTGAAATAACTTTTGTTGACAAAATGTTGACAAAATAAAGAAAAGCCTTCACGCTTGAAAACGTGAAGGCTTTTTTGGCGGACAGGGTGGGATTCGAACCCACGAGCCGCTTGCGCGACTACCTGATTTCGAGTCAGAGTCGCTATCCGGACTTTGAAGGAAAACGGCGGAAACTCACGGACAATGCGAGAGTTTGCAAACCCTTGAAAAATCAGCATTTTTCCGCCCTTGAAGGTCGAAAATCCCGAAAGCCCAGACAGAGCAAGGAGTTCGAAAGAAATCCGGTTTTGGGGAGAAAAAAGCCCGTTGGGGAGAAGATGGGGAGAACTCGGGGAGAAATCACAGTCCAGTGCAGATGACACCTACCGATACCGAACATCAAAATCAAGGTGGTTATCCGCATGACTGAAAGCATGAAATATTACGAATCCATCCGTCGCAAATACCCTGAGGCGGTCTCGAAAGATCAGTTCTACCAGATCGCCCATATCAGCAAAGCAACGGCTCTGCACCTTCTGCAAAACGGTTTAGTCCCGTGCAAAGATACGGGCAAGAAAACTCGCCGGTACACAATCCGCACCGACGATATAATCTTCTATTTGATTGACCGGGAGCTTCACCCGGAAGTCTATCGCGCACCGGATCGCTGGTATCAGGAACGGTCTGGTCATTACAATTCGCGTGTCACCTATCGGAATGAACTGACGAGGCTGTCCGAAGAGGAACGAGCCAGCTTCCGAAAATACATGGAAGACGAGCTTTGTCAGTACGGTGATCTGCTGACCGTCGTTGAAGTGGCTGAGGCAATCGGCTACTGCGATACTTCTCTTCATCGCTGGTGCAACGCCAAGAAGCTCAAATCGTTCAATATCTCCGGAAAGTTCCTTATACCAAAGATCAGCCTCGTAGATTTCCTCGTTTCTCAGTACAGCTTCGACATTACACGGAAAACTTGGAAGCACACACTACTCATCAAAGGATTTCTTGATAGACTTGATACAACAGAATAATTCGTACAGCAAAGCCCCGTTATTGCACTGCGCATAGCAGAACAATAACGGGGCTTATTTTTTTGTCAAATTGGAGGTCAAAGCAATGAACACTAACGATTTTGCCAAGGCATTTGACGCCTTGATGCAGGAAACGCCGTATTCCCATTTCGATAGCGGCTGCGAGGGCATTATACCGGAATGCCGTACTTGCCGCTTTCATCGCCCCTTCTGGAAATATCAGTCCTGCGTGTTTGCAGAGTGTCCCTACTGCTGCAATCCCGTTTCTACCCTCAAAAATCAAAGTGGCACATCTGCTGCCGGAAAGGAAGTCAATCATGGATAACAAAATCGAAGTCTTCAAGAATGAACAGTTTGGAGAAATCCGAACAGCCCTGATCGAAAACGAGCCGTGGTTTGTGGCGGTAGACGTGTGCAGGGCTTTGGAGATCGGCAATTCGTCACAAGCCATTTCACGGCTGGATGCGGACGAGAAGATGATTACCCTCATTTCAAATGAGGGTAATAAACGAGGCAATCCCAACATGACGGTGGTGAACGAACCCGGACTTTACACGCTTATTCTGAGCAGCCGTAAGTCCGAAGCCAAAGCCTTCAAACGCTGGATCACGCATGATGTCATCCCCATGATCCGCAAGACCGGCTGCTATATGACGGACTCTGTGCTGGAACGTATCCGCAAGGATCCGACGTTTACCTATACGCTGGCAAAGGCAATGCTCCGGGAAAAAGACCGTGCTGATGCGCTTGAAGCGGAACTGAATGCCGCAAAACCAAAGGCTGATTACTACGACGCCTTCATCAATCCGGATGACTGCACCAATATCCGCACCACGGCGAAGGAGCTGAAAATCCCTGAGCGCAAGTTTGTCAAGTTCCTGCTTAACGAAGGCTATCTGTTCCGCTCTCCATCCGGTCAGCTTCTTCCCTACAACAAGAAGAGCAACGAAGGACTTTTCATTGTCCGGGATTTCGTGACCTTCCGATATACCGGCTCTCAGACCTACTTTACACCGAAAGGCAAGGATGTTATCCGCATCCGGTACTTTGGTATCTGCGGCGTTGAAGTGTCTGCGAAAATGGCAGGGTGATTATGTGTCCGTCTATCGCGTCAATAAAACCCGTGACTTCACGGTCATGGGCAATACACATCTAAGGGATAAGAACCTGTCCCTCAAGGCAGTCGGTCTTCTTTCAAAAATGCTGTCGTTCAATGATGGCTGGCAATTCTCCACCCGTGGGCTGGCTGCTATTTGCAAGGAAGGTCCCGACGCCATTCTCTCGGCACTCAAAGAGCTTGAGAAAAACGGCTATCTTGTTCGTCACAGAGGAAGAGACAGCAAGGGCAGGCTTGTCACCACGGAATTTGACATTTACGAGTCTCCACAAGCAGGTTTGCCGCACAGGGAAAAACCACATAGGGAAAATCCCGATGTGGATAGTCCAGATGTGGAGAATCCCCATAGGGATAATCCCACGCAAATAAATACTAATCAAGTAATCCCTAAAAAAAGAAATGACTCACTTAGTAAATATCAATCTATCAATCCTGATGGGATGGATGCGATGGATGAAAGAGAGCGTTATGAAGAAATTATTCGTGAAAACTTGGAGGTAGATATTTTATCTCAGGACAGCCGGTATGACATTGACCGCGTGAATGAAATTATCGAAGTCATGCTGGATGCCATCTGTTCTACAAGTCCAACGCTCCGTGTCAACAATGCAGATATGCCGAAGGAGGTAGTCAAATCTCGTCTCTTGAAGCTGAACAGCAGCCATATTGATTATGTCTTCGACGCAATGCGGAAAAGTCCATCGGATATTCGGAACATCAGAGCCTATATGCTGACGGCACTCTATAACGCACCGGCTACGATAGACAATTACTATTCCGCGCTCGTCAACTATGATTTTTACGGGCAGGACAGGTCAGCAGGGTCAAAGAAGCCCAAAACCTACGATTATAGCCTTTGTGAAGGCACTCTTTAATGAATACCATCGTGAGCATTGCTCGGAAAGGAGGACATTGCAAATGAAAATCATCTATCGCCGGATTGTGCCGCCTTAGCTTTGGCAGCAGTCCCCATAATCATTCCAACGAAAGACCTGCTAAGAAAAGTCAAGTAGAAATTTCAAGGTAATGCGGTATGCAAAAAGGCCGCGCCAAGCCAAGCCGCTTCGCATCTCAGAAATGAAACGGCGGCCAGCCAATGCTTTATGGCGAGATCAAGCGGTGTGTTCCAGTGACTCCAGATAGGCTTTTACAGTGGCGTAGTAGATCCGCAGAAACTTGTTGGCAGAGGCCATCATGTAGACGCGGTAGGGCTTGCCCTCGGCGCGTTTCTTGTCCATGAACTGGTAGACCGGCTCATCCAAAGGAGCGTTCTGCAAATAGACACTCATGACAAGGAACAGCGTTCGCCGCAGAGACGACGCGCCGATTTTGCTCATGCTCTTGTGTCTGCCGGTCACATCACCGGAATCATTTGGCGGAGCATCCAGCCCAGCATAGGCCACGAGCGCTTTCTTTGAGTAGAAGCGGCGTACATCTCCGATTTCAGCTATGAGCTGCGGGCCGAGCGTCGGGCCTACGCCGAACATGTCCATGACAGCGGGATATTCCGGCAGCACGGAAGCCAATGACTGCATTTCGTGTTTGAGCGCGGCAAGTGCTGCAGAAGTCGCCCTGAGTTGGGACACAGCCTGTTCCACGAGAAGCTTCGTCGTTTCAGATTTCGGCATGACACCAATGTGCCCGCTTGCCTCGGCGTAAATCGCGCAAGCCTTTTCCTCACCGAAGTTGTAGCCATGCTTTTTGCACCACTTTTGGTACTTGCTGACAAACGCCTTTTCCGAGCGTTCACAAATGCACTCACAGTGCCAAAATTTAGCTACGAAGTCCACCCATTTCTCGCTCCCATCTGCACGGGCGGGACTGCTGAACAAACGGTTTACATTAGGAAATACCGTATCCAGCAACGAAATCAAATTGTTCTTCAGAACCGTCTGCACCTTGGAATACTGCCGGTACTGGCGGTAGCAGTTCTTCAGCAACAGCCGGGTATCTTCCTCTGGAACATATCTCGGCAAAGTGAGCCAGCGGTCAAGGCCGTAGTTTGCCAGTTTTACGGCATCCTTTCGGTCTGTCTTGACCCGCCTCAAATCGTTGTTCCCGTAGCCGTGCACCAGCTTTGCATTGATGACGGAAACATACAGTCCCGCGTCGTGGAGCAGCTTTGCCACCGACGCATGGTAATTCCCTGTGGCCTCCATGACCACGCGTGTCTCACCGTTCAGGCTTTTGAGCTGCCTTGCCAGTTCGCTCAGTTCACTGTCGGTGTGCCGGACCTCAAAGGGCGAGATGACGACCTCTCCAAAGGGACGCATAACGGCAATCGTGCTTCTGCCTTTGGAAATGTCAATGCCAACAGAGTTCATTTGCATTCCTCCAATCTGTGAATCGCAACCGGAATCCATCTTTTTCTCATTGCCGATTCAATCTATTGGGTGACGCGAACTCTATGGCTCAACCTGCTCAAATCGAACGCTGCAATAAGGGGATGGCTGACAGTCTTTCGAACGGACACGGAAGCCCAAGGAGGCAAAGGTCAGCCAGTTGCTCCCCTTATTGTAGCTTAGGCAAGAGACGGAAAGGAAGCCGGACTGGCTGTCCGACTTTCCTGTCCAAATTTATTGTAATAGGAGGTAAACGCCGCAATGCAGGATGAAGTCAACACCAAAGTTGTTGCAATCATGATCAAGGGCGGCAAAATCTCAGCCGAGGTGCTGAAAAAGGCACTGGCCAAGTTCGTGCAGGAGATTGAGAAGGCGCAGAAGCAGATGCAGCAGCCAAAAACCTATCGCGGCAAGCAGTCCATCAAGCATCTGATGAGCCAGAACGCCGCCATCTCCAACATCGAAGTGACGGACGGTAACATCAAGTCCTTTGAGCGAACAGCCAGTAAATACGGTCTGGACTTTGCACTCAAGAAGGACGTTTCCGTTGAGCCGCCCAGCTATCTTGTCTTCTTCAAGGGACGGGACGTTGATGTCATGACCGCCGCCTTCAAGGAGTTCTCCGCCAAGACGGTCAAGCAGAAGGAACAGCCGTCTATCCGGCACAAGCTGGATCAGGAGAAAGCCCAGAGCAAGGAGCAGCACAAAGAGAAAGTCAAGGTCAAGACCAAGGATCGGGGTGTGGAGCTGTGAACAAGTCCGATGTGAAGAAGCTCATTCTTCTGAACCTCCCGTATGTCTTTGCCTTTTACTTTGCGGATAAGATCGCCGCTGTGTTCCGCCTTGCACCCGGCACAGCGTTCATCGACAAGCTGACAAACGGTTTTGCCGTGTTCGGCACAGCCTTTGCAAATCCGTTTCCCAGCTTTCATCCCGTTGATCTGCTCATCGGTCTGTCGGCTGGCGTGTTGCTCAAGCTGGCAGTTTACGTCAAGGGTAAGAACCGCAAGAAGTTCCGGAAGGGCGAAGAGTACGGCTCTGCCCGCTGGGGTAAGCCGGAGGACATCAAGCCGTACATGGACCCGGAGTTTTCCAACAATGTCATTCTGACGCAGACGGAGTTCCTGACCATGAACAGCCGTCCGAAACAGCCGAAGTACGCTCGAAACAAGAACATACTCGTCATCGGCGGTTCCGGCTCCGGCAAGACAAGGTTTTTTGTAAAGCCAAATCTGATGCAGATGCACAGCTCCTATGTGGTCACTGACCCGAAGGGTACGGTGCTGGTAGAGTGCGGCAGGATGCTCGAAAAGGGCGGCTACGTCATCAAGTCGCTGAACACCATCAACTTCCGGAAATCCATGCACTACAACCCGTTCAGCTATATCCGCTCAGAGAAGGACATCCTCAAGCTGGTCAATACAATTATCGTCAACACGAAGGGAGATGGCGATAAGTCCGGCGAGGATTTCTGGGTGAAGGCGGAGAAGCTGTACTACACAGCCCTCATCGGCTATATCTGGTATGAGGCACCGGAACAGGAGAAAAA
>ENA-OURP01000070-OURP01000070.1-human-gut-metagenome-genome-assembly--contig:-NODE-70-length-46836-cov-2.44589_pt1 | contig 46836 bp, 40 predicted proteins | sample MGYA00242101_ERZ508991 | MGnify/ENA primary metagenome ERZ508991 (study PRJEB26280, sample SAMEA2338730) | human gut metagenome | biome: human gut; feature: human-associated habitat; material: faeces...
CAGCGGAAAAAAGTATAAAAAATGTCATATAGATTTTGATGAAAAAATTGAGGAATTTGAGGGTGCGGGTCACATTGTTCCCTCCCATGAAATCTTGAAAAATGCTGAGCAGATTGAAAAAATCAAGGAGAGTGCGAAGATTAATATTGCAGTTCTTGATTATGTTGCAGAGCATATTAAGGCAGGTATCAGCACGGCTGAAATTGATAAGTGGGTGTATGATATCACAACCAAAATGGGCGGTGTTCCGGCTCCCCTTAATTTTGAGGGATTTCCCAAGAGCGTATGTACTTCAATAAACAACGAAGTTTGTCACGGTATTCCGTCGGAAGATGTAATAATCAAAGACGGTGATATAATCAATGTTGATGTTTCAACTAATTTGAACGGATATTTCTCAGATTCTTCAAGAATGTTTTGTATCGGTAATGTAAGCGAAGAAAACAGAAAACTTGTTGAAGAAACAAAAAATGCAGTTTATGAGGGACTCAAGCAGGTTAAACCTTGGGGCTTTCTCGGAGATATGGGTCAGGCTGTCAATGATTATGTAAAGAGTAAAGGTTACTCTGTTGTTCGTGAAGTAGGAGGTCATGGAATCGGTCTTGAATTCCACGAAGATCCATGGGTAAGTTACATTTCTAAAAAAGGCACGGAAATGCTTATGGTACCCGGTATGATTTTTACCATTGAACCTATGGTGAACGCAGGAAAACCTGATATTTTCGTTGATGAGGATAACGGCTGGACTATCTATACAGAAGATAACTCAATGTCTGCTCAGTGGGAAATTCAGGTTCTTGTAACTGAGGATGGCTACGAAATTATTGCATACTAAGTAAAAACAAAAGGCATTTGCTTTGAGAACTCTCATTGCAAATGCCTTTTGTATATAAATAAAATTTAATTATTCCTTACCGTCCCAACAATAAGTACAGAGTTTGCATTTGTCAATTCCGCAGGAATCAAGCATATCGTCAAGCCTGTTAAAACGCAAGGATGTGAACTTGAGTTCTTTACAGATTTCATCAACCATCTGCTCGTATTTTTCAGAATCGGGATTTGTGTATTCCTGAAGAATTTCGTCAGTAACATTGCCGTTCTCAAGTCTTTCAATAACTCTTCTTGTGATGAGATCCATTTCAGAAGATGATCTTGAGAAGTTAAGATACTTACAGCCGTATACAAGCGGAGGACACGCAGGTCTGATGTGAACCTCTTTTGCACCGCTTTCAAAAAGATACTCCGTTGTTTCACGAAGCTGTGTGCCTCTTACAATTGAGTCATCAATAAGAAGAAGGCTCTTTCCCCTGATTAAATCCTCAACTGCGAGAAGCTTCATTTTTGCAATAAGATTACGCTGACTCTGAATTGTCGGCATAAACGATCTCGGCCAAGTAGGTGTGTATTTAATAAACGGTCTTGAGAACGGAATTCCCGAGGCATTTGCATAGCCTACTGCGTGGGCAATACCTGAATCGGGTACACCTGCAACGATATCGGGCTTTACGGAATCTCTTTCAGCCATTTTTGCACCGCAGTTGTAACGCATTTGCTCAACACTTGTACCCTCATATGAGCTTGCAGGATAGCCGTAGTAAACCCACAGAAAAGTACAGATTTTCATTTTATCACCGGGCTTTTTGAGTGTAATGCAGTTTTGGTCTGTAATTACCGTAATCTCACCCGGTCCGAGTTCTTTATAATCATTGTAGCCGAGGTTTTTGTATGAGAAACATTCAAACGCCACACAAAATGCGTCCTCTTTTTTACCGATAACAACAGGAGTTCTGCCGTACTTATCTCTTGCGCAATAGATGCCGTTTTTATTCATCAACAGGAGCGAAACAGAGCCGTCAACTTTTTCAAGAGCATAGCTTATGCCGTCAACAAGGTTTTCTTTTTGATTGATTAGAGTTGCAATAAGCTCGGTTGCGTTGATTTCACCGCCGCTCATTTCAAGAAAATGTGAACCGCCTTTTTCAAAAATTTCTTCAACAAGTTCATCTGTATTATTGATTTTGCTTACGGTGGTAATTGCATATGTACCGTGATGTGAACGAACTATAAGAGGCTGCGGTTCGTAGTCGGAAATACAGCCGATAACGAATTTGCCTTTCATACTCTGCATATCTTTATCAAATTTAGTTCTGAAAGGTGCATTTTCAATATTGTGGATTGATCTGTCAAATCCTTTTTCTTTGTCATAAACAACCATACCGCCTCTTCTTGTGCCAAGGTGTGAATGATAGTCAATTCCAAAGTATAAGTCGAATACGCAGTCCTGTTTTGCTGCAACACCCATAAATCCGCCCATGTTTTTTCTCCTTTAACCTTTTTAATTCTGAATTAAAAGTATTTACAGTTTGCCGTTTTAGATTGTAAATACTGTTTGATTAAAATCAGACACACCAGAATTATAATATTATTTTCGGATTATGTCTATACTTTTGTCGAAAATTTTTGAATTACAGCACAAAAAAACAGCAGAAATTTTATCTGCTGTTTAGGTTTATTCGATAAGTCCGTACTTAACTTTAAATCTGTCAAGCTTTTCAAGCATAGGTTCTGCTCCGAAAAACAGAAATATAACAGTCGAAACTGCGTGAACAATATCCATCGGAAAGCCCTGAACATAAAAAGTTATGAGCATATTTAGATTAAATGCGGAATGTGATGTGAGTGCCGAATAAAGGTTCATAAGTCCGCCATAAATGACCATTGTGGCAATGAAACCGTATATACAGAGCGAAGTCCTTGTTCTGCCCAAAAGACCTTTCTTAAAGAGAATACCGCCAATGAAGCCTATTATCCCTGCCGCAAACATTTGCCACGGCGTCCAAGGTCCTTGACCGAACATAAGATTTGAAACAAGCATACTTACAGCACCGACAAGAAATCCCGATTCACCGCCGAATGCTACTCCCGAAATTATCACAATTGCCACAACGGGCTTGAACTGAGGCAACATTGTAAATGCAAGCCGCCCTGCAACTGCTATTGCACATAGAACGGAAATTATGACAAGCTCTCTCGCTTTTGGGTGTCTGCCTTCAAAAACGAGAAAAAACGGAATCATACACTCAATCATAACCAGGAGTGAAATAAAAAGATATTTCTGATCCTGAAGATATGTCATTCCAACAAAAATTGTAACAGGAATTGCAAGCAAAACCATAATTGCCATACTGACGGTTCTTTTACTCAGTTTTGAGCTTTTTCTCGGCAGGTCAATCGGTCGTTTTGATTTTTTGCCAAAAGCAATCATAAGCAACGCAACAGATACTCCGATAATTCCCCAGTTGAACCAAGTAGGCAAAGTTTTTGCTGAAAAACTCGGAATATATTCCAGATTTACAATCAAACCGAGTATGAACAGTACTGCACCAAAAAATCCGCAGATTTTTTTTTAAAAAAGAAAGCTTTTTATTTTCAGCTTTGTTTTTTTGGCGAGGAATATTTTCCGTGTCATTTTTAAAAAGGTCAATATCGGGTGTGTTTCTGTTAATTTGAACATCTCTGTTTTTACCTGTGCAGGCATATATGACATCATTTGATGACACTGCGTTATCTATTATGCCTTTTGACATTCGGCTTGCAGAGGTGGAATAAAAGCTGTTTGACGAAAAGAAGTTTCTCGGTGTACCTTCCGACACAACTTCACCGTTAAAAAACATCAGACAGCGGCTTGGATATACAGCGCAGAACTCTACATCGTGACTTACCATGAGAACGGTTATGCCGGCTTTATTGAGGTCATATATAATCTGAGCAAACTCAATCTTGAATTCGGCATCAAGTCCTTTTGTAGGTTCATCAAGAAGAAGGATTTGAGGTCTTATGAGAAGAATTTTTGCAAGAGCCGCTCTCTGCTGTTCACCGCCGGATAAATCATAAGGATGGCGATTGCAGAGACTTTCAAGTCTGCACAGCTTTACCGCTGCGGTAACCCGTCTTTCTTTTTCCTCCTTGCTGATTTTTCTGCCGTCAAATACTTCGTATAAATCTTCAAGTACAGTTTTTTTCAAAAACAGTGTCTGCGGATTTTGGGGTAATACTGCTACGAGCGTGTCAAAAGAATTTTTGTTAAGCGGAGAGATTTCAACTTTGCCTCTGTATGGCTTGTTAAGTGAACAGATAATTGACAAAGCGGTTGATTTTCCCATTCCGTTACCGCCGAGTATAGCCGCAAATTCCCCCTGATATATTTTTAGCGAAAGACCTTTTAGTACATCTGCACCCGACTTTTCGTACCTGAACCAAATATCATTAAGACTTACTGCTTCTTTATCAGAATGTTTCTGAATGTTTTCGGGCGTGAGTTCATACATTTTATGATTTTGGGCATATTCCGAAAGCCACTTTTTGCCGCTTGGAACAGTTACGGGACAGTCGGTATTGTCATTTTCTGTAACAGCCTGCCATATCTGCATCGGAGCAGGCATAGAAAGAAATGTTTTACTGTTTTTTTCTTTAAGAATTTTTCCGACCTTTTGAGGAGAGTCAAAAGCTGAAATTACGTTGTTTTCGATGACAAGCACCCTGTCTGAAAGCGGAAGCACTTCATCAAGTCTGTGTTCCGTTATTATTACCGTTGTCCCCAGTTCGTGATTTATGAGTGAAACGCAGTGCAAAAATTCGCTTGCCGCAATCGGATCGAGTTGGCTTGTCGGTTCATCCAAAATGAGAACGGACGGTTGCATTGCCATAATTGAAGCAAGGTTTAAAATTTGCTTTTGTCCGCCCGAAAGTTCGAGAACACTTTTTTCAAAATAATTTTGGATTCCGAAAAATGAAGCTGTTTCGGCAACTCTTTTTCGGATTGTATTGTTGTCATAACCAAGACTTTCAAGTCCGAAAGCAAGTTCGTGCCATACCTTATCGGTAACAATCTGATTTTCAGGTGATTGCATAACAAAGCCGATTTTACTGCTTTGCTCCCTGTGAGAAAGGTCTGATATAGGTTTTTCTTCAAAGAATATTTCTCCCGAAAGAACACCGTGCGGTGAAAGATCGGGTTTCAGATGTCTGAGAAGTGTGCTTTTTCCGCAGCCTGACGGACCGCAGACCGTGATAAACTCGCCCTCATTTACGCTGAAGGTAATATCTTTAAGTACATCAATACCGGTTTCGGGGTATCGAAAACTCAGATTTTTGATTGCATATGTTTCCATTTTAACCCCTCCCCAACATTTACAGATAACGGAATCAGCATTAAAAATGTGTAGAATATATAAAAAATAACACTTTGCACCGTAAACAAATCGCCCTTGATTGACGGATAGTATCTGAATTTTATTGCGTTTGTAAAAAGCAAAATCATAAGTACCAATCCGGTAAAAAGGATTGTGCAAAGCATAAATGCGTCTCTTTTGTCAAATTTATAAAGTGAATAGGATGTTCTGCCTTTAAGACCGTGACCTCTGCTTTTCATTGAATCGGCTGTTTCAATTGCGTTTTCAAGTGACCATGTTATCATAATCGAAAGAATTTTTACTGCGTTTCTTATTCTTTGAAACAATGTTCCCTCGTTTATATCTCTGCCTATTGTGTGTTGTGCATTACGCACAAGCTTCATTTGTGCCGAAAACCTTGGAACAAAACGCAATGCCATTGAAATCACCAGACTCAATGACGGCATTATTCTGCCAAACAGGAAAACTACCTTGTCGGAAGTGATTACTGCATTGAATGAAGAAAACCATAAAACTGTTGACGAAAGCAAAAATGCACTTGCAATACCGTAAACGATTGATTCGAGGGTTAGTGGGTTATCCCACGGAAAATATGTGAGTATAGTCATTCCTTCATGATTAAAAACAGGATTTATGAGAACTATCAAGAGTATCATAGGCAAAAGAAAAACAAGTGACAATCTCACAGCTTTTTTGCCGTTAAGGTATAAAGCGGTTACAAGCGCGCATGAAAAACTTACAGCAAGACAAACAGGGTTCATGATAAACATCGTGAACCCTATTGTAAGTGCAAAAAATATAAAATTGATAAAGGGATGCATATTTGAAAAGGTATCCTTCATCGTTACTCTCCTGTTGCGTATCCTCCGCCGACATCATAACCCAAATCACATGTATAACACCAGACTACATCATCGCCGTTTTTTAGCTCATATCGTGAACAGCCGTAGTTTGGAAACCATTCGTTGACTTTGTACATCCAGCCCGAAAGAGAACCGCAGTCAAATTCGTAGAGGTTGTTAATTCCTTCAATATAAGCGGAATTATACATAGGAGTCCAGCTTGATTCCATATGAATATTGTTATCCATACAAACCCTTTTGAGAACATCAAAAACTGATTCGCCCTCTTTGAATTGAATCTTCTGTTTCTTGAAGATTATACCGTCCTTTGGAACGAGTTCAATTTTTTCGGGATCAAGGTCATCCATATTGTTAAGAATTGTTGAACAGGTTATTGTAAAGGTACAATAAAGGTTTGTATCCTTTGTTTCCTGCTTCTGCGGCTCAACCGGCTTTGGTTTTCCCGATGGCACGGGATCGGTTTTGTACTTATCCTGTGTCGTAGGCTGAACATCATTCTTTTTGTTTGGCTTTGAAGAACTGTTTGATGAAGAAGACGGCTTTTTCTTATCCGAAGTACTGTTGCCTGAAACCTGCTCGGTTTTTTCACTTTTTTCAACAGAAGAACTGCTGCTGTTCTGCGAACTGACCTTGCTGTTCTTTTTGTCTTCGGAATTTTTATTGTCTTTTTCGTCCTTTTTATCTTTGTTGTCTTTGTTCGATTTTGTAGAATCGGTGGGGCTTTGAGTGATTTTCTCTGTTGCAGACACAGAAGTTGTTTCTGTGTCTGCACTTGTTGTCGATATTGAGGAAGCTGTTGACGCTGTTTGAACTTTACTGTCAGAAAGGTTGCCGCCTGCAAAAAAAGTTGCAGTAAGTGCGGCAATACAAACGCAAACAGCAATTAGGAGTACTTGATTTTTCTTAACAAATTTTTTCAGCTTTTTCATATTTACAATTAAGCTAATCAAGCATTTACAACAATTTTCTGAATAAGTGTTGCGTCAACTATATTGATAACGCCGTCACCGTTTACATCAGCTTTTATGTTAGAAACCTTTGAAAGTATCTCCAGACTGAGAACTGCCTTCTGAACAAGTGTTGCATCAACAACCGAAACTGTACCGTCAAGGTTAACATCGCCTACGGTATAATTTTCTGCAAGTCGGTCTGTCATATCATAGAGTGAAGTTTTGCCGTTTACAAGACGGTCAAATGAAACAAAAGCATAGAAACCCTGTTCGGTTGCCATCTGATTGTATGTTGTATCTGTATGACCGAATCCGTTTTCAGCGGAGAAATTCATCATAGCGTCAATGAGTGTGTTGCCGTTTTTGATGAATCTTTCATCATTTGTAGGATCAATTCCAAGGCTTGTAAGTGCAACGAGTACCTGTGCACAGCTTTCGCTGTTTACAGAACCCCATGATGCAAATCCACCGTTTTCATTCTGTGCGTTTGACATTACTGTGAGTGCTTTATTAATTGCTTCTTTAACATCGCTGTTTGATGAATAGTAAGGAGCAAGTGCCTGAATTGCCATACCTGTCATATCAGGATCTGCAGTTGTACCGAAGAATGTCCAGCCACCGTTTGCTACCTGTGCATCAAGAATTGTCTGTACGAGTTTTTCTCTTGTTGTGGGATTTGCGGCGTCAGTCTGCGGAATTTCATAATCGCCCGTATCAAGTGCAATGAGTGCAAAGACAGGACCGTTGATACCCTGCTTCTTAACATAATCCATATCTGCAAGCGGTTCAAGAAGGTTATATGATGCAACATCCGTAACATCCTTACCGATTGCCGTAAGGGCAAGAATTACTCTTGAATTGTCTGTTGATTTAGTATTGTGAAGCTTTGCAGAACCCTTTTCTTCAACATACTTAACTGCATTCTGATAGTAACTGTCTGCAATTTCGTCTGTGATTTTACCTGCTCTTGCAAGACCGAGGACTGTCCACTCGCCGCCTACTGAAGAAACTGTGGGGGCATCCTGTGATGCGAGATATTTTGCAACCTCGTCAATTTTATTTGAAACTGTGTCAGCTGCGGAAGGAGCATATTTCACTGTGAATGTATACACAGTACCGCCTTCACTTGTGTTCATTGACGGCCATGCAGTATCACCGCAACCTATGATAATTTTGTCACCGTCAGAAACATTAACCGTCTGACTTCTCTTGTAAAACGCACTGTCGTCAGAAGGAAGATATTCATTCTTATATTTTCTTGTCTGGAAGTTTTTGTTAGTTGCAGTAGGAACTACATTTACATCAGCTGACGGTGTGCCGATTGTAAGTGTATAGTCTGTTACAGACGGATCAAATTTGCCTGTAAGCTCGGCACCTGTGATTTCAACCGATTTAACAGTTGTATCGTTATTTGCCCATGTACCGCCGATATCCTCGCCGTAACCGTTTGAAGTATACATAATAGCGATTTCGTCACCGCTCTCAAGGTTGCCGCTTGCAACGGTAATATCAGCGAAACCGTAGTTTGTAAACCAATCGTTGAGTGTTCCCATCCAACCGCTCATTGCACCGCCGTCAGATGCAGCAAGACCGTTTATTGATGAGAAGTAATTACTCTCAGCACCCTCCTGTGTGTAGCCGTGATTGTTGAGTGCGTCAACAACCGCTGACATCATAGTAGAGTCATTATCAATGCTTACCCACTCGTCAACGAGAACGCCGTCCCACGGAGCGCCGTTTTCTACTGAGTATGTATCATTTCTGACAATTACTCTTACTTTTCCGTCTTCAACTGCGCTTACTGAAAGTGAAACCGTCATAAGTGACGAAATCATCATTACAGAAAGTACAATTGAGAGGATTTTTTTAAAAGATTTGTTCATAATGTTTTCCTCCATATTGTATTGTGTATATCGAAAGGCAAAATAAAAAGCCTTCCGTTTTGGAAGGCACAACAAACAAAACCATACAGGCCAAAAGTCTGTATAGATATGGTCGGCTGCACCTCTTCCCTGTCCAAGATTTGCAAAATCCGAGGCATACGGACAGCGACCTGACTTATGGCAATGCCAAATACAGTAATGACTGTTGCTTCGGATTCTCACCGAATTCTCTGTTATCTACTCTGCAAGATGCATTTTGAACCGTAAACCCATATTAAGTTATATACATTTTAAATCTGCATTTAATTATAACACCTGTTTATAGTCGTGTCAATTCCTTAAAATTTTTCTGATATCAGAGTTTATTCAGGTACGATATAAGTTTAGTTTATGGCCGGCTTTTTGTGTAACTCAGTTGTATGAATTGAATATGCTGTTAATAAAAAGTTGAAATCGGTGAATCAGATGAAAGAAAAATGTTCGCTTGACAAGTTACCGCTTGGAGTTACGGGGATTGTCTATCGTGTGAACTGTAATGAAAATATCAAAAACAGAATATTTGATTTTGGTATTATGGAGAACAGTCCTGTTATCCCCTTGTTTACAAGTCCGTTCGGTGATCCGTCTGCGTATCTTGTTAAAAATGCCGTTGTGGCACTGAGAAATAACGATTGCAAAAATATCATTGTTACTCCTGAATAAAAGGAGGCTTTTTATTGTTTTCTACGGATAAATCATCTTTTAATAAAAAGGATGTATCGGATTGCGATTACAAAATTTCACTTGCCGGTAATCCTAATGTCGGCAAGAGTACAATTTTTAACGAACTGACGGGATTAAGACAGCACACGGGAAACTGGACGGGCAAAACAGTTGATTTTGCAAAAGGCTGTTGCAAAATCAAAGACGCAAGATTTTGTATTACGGACTTACCGGGATGCTATTCCCTGCTTTCATTTTCGGGCGAAGAGGCGGTAACAAGGGATTGTCTTATACAAAATCAAAATGACTGCGTTGTAATAGTTGTTGACTGCGGAGTTATTGAAAGAAATCTTTCATTTGCATTGCAGGTGTTATCTGTCACAAAGAATGCTGTTCTTTGTCTTAATCTTTGTGATGAGGCTGAAAAGAACGGCATAAAAATCGACTGCGACGAGTTATCGCTAAACCTTGGAATACCTGTTGTGAAAACCTGTGCAACAGACAAAAAAGGTCTGGATGAATTAAAAGAAGCAATCTATAATGTATGCAGCGGAAAGACAAAATGTTTTAGGGTAAAAAGGAATTTTGAAGGTGTTGATATACTATCCGAAAAAAACTACAAACAGAATATTGAAAAGCTTTCGCAGACCGGCAGCAAAATTTCAAATAACTGTGTAAAATATGAAAAATCAGAGTTAAATGCTTGTACAAGAAAGCTTGATAAAATACTTACAAGCAAAACCACAGGAATACCGATTATGCTTGCAATGCTTGGCATATTGTTCTGGATAACGGTTGTCGGTGCAAATTATCCGAGCGAATGGTTAAGCAGTTTGTTCGGTTTTATAAAAGAAAAACTGTATGTTCTCTTTAATTTTTTACACGCCCCCGATGTTGTAACGGGACTTTTGATTGACGGAGTTTATACAACTCTGTCATGGGTGGTATCTGTAATGCTGCCGCCTATGGCTATATTCTTTCCGCTATTTTCGCTTGTTGAGGATTCGGGATATCTGCCGAGAATTGCATTTAATCTTGACAGGCATTTTTCAAAGTGCGGTGCTCACGGAAAGCAGAGCCTTACAATGGCAATGGGTCTTGGCTGTAATGCCTGTGGAGTTACGGGATGCAGAATTATTGAGTCGCCCAAGGAACGGCTGATTGCAATTCTTACAAATAATTTTATGCCGTGTAACGGACGGTTTCCCACAATTATTGCATTACTGCTAATGTTCTTTGCAGGTACGGCATTTACGCTGAGCAGTTCGCTTGAGGTAGCGGCATTGTTGATTGGAATAATAGTTTTCTGTGTTTTTATAACACTTGTTATATCTAAGGTACTTTCAGTCACAATATTGAAAGGCGAACAGTCCGGATTTGTGCTTGAACTTCCGCCGTACAGAAAGCCGCAGATTTTAAAAACTATTGTCCGTTCGCTGTTGGACAGAACTTTATTTGTTTTAGGAAGGGCTGTTGCGGTTGCCGCTCCGGCAGGTGCGATAATCTGGATTCTTGCAAATGTGCATATAAGCGATATTTCACTTTTAAAATATTGTACTGATTTTTTAGATCCGTTCGGCAGATTTATCGGGGTTGACGGCGTTATAATAATGGCATTTATACTTGGATTTCCTGCGAATGAAACCGTTATTCCGATTATAATTATGTCATATATGGCAAGCGGTACTCTTGTTGATTATTCAAGCTACGATCAGCTGTTTCAGCTACTCAGTATGAACGGCTGGACAATTACAACGGCTGTATGTACGATTATTCTTTGCATTCTTCATTATCCGTGTTCAACAACCTGTCTGACAATAAAAAAAGAAACAGGCAGCCTTAAATGGACGCTTGTTTCTATGGCTTTGCCTACTGCAATGGGAATTGTGCTTTGTATGATTACAGCAGGTGTTATGAGATTATTTTAAGTCAATAACTTCAAAATCATCGGGAACAAATATATTTCCGTTAAAAACTGTTCTTGCCTCTGAAGTGTATGTACTTTTGCGTGTTTGAAGTGTTTCGTCCTCGGTGTGATACAGGATAAGATTTTTTGTAAAAAGACTCTCTGCAAGTTTTCCGGCATCAAGCGCTGTGCTGTGGAATTTTTCGTAGGGCTTAAAAATATCTTTTTGACTGTAAAGACAAAAAGCTTCACACATAAGATAATCACAGTTTTGAACAAAATTTCTGCATTTTTCATTGAACGGTTCATCACCGAGACAGGCGAGAACTTTTCCTGACGGAAAAACAGCCTTGAATCCGAATTGCTTTGTTTTGTCTGAAAATATATCAAAGAAAGTGAGTTGGATACTGCCGGCATTTTGTTTTTCGCTGTCTTTTACTTCATTGATGAAAATTTTTGTATTGATATTTTTGAGAAATTTCGGTGCAAGTGTGTGGTTGCAAATTGCCGTGATTGAATCAACACATTCATCGTGGCAGTAAATATTAAAATTACCGTCATATTTGCCTGAATTCATAAGAGCGCTTATTTGCCTTATTACCCACACGGCACCTAAAATATGATCGGTGTGAGAATGAGTAATAAACATTGTCTTTATGCTGTTCCAAGCTACTCCGGATTTCTTAATTGCGGATAAAATTCCGTTTCCGCCACCTGCGTCAACAAGAAGACAGTCGTTTTCGGATTTCAGAAGGAAACAGGTATTATAACAGTCGGTAACCATCGCACTTCCTGTGCCGAGCATAATAATTTTTTCGTTCATACAGCACCTCGAAAATACAGGCAGATACAAGAAAAATGTATCTGCCTGAAAATTTTATTGTAATTTTATTCTTCCGCTTCTGCAACCTTCATCATAATGGCACATTCCATTCTTTTTCTGAAAAGCTCACAGCCGTATTCGTAAATACCTGTGATTGAGCCTGTTGCATGATAAGCGTTTGCGGCACAACCGCCGCTGCAATAAAGTCTTGCCCAGCAGTCTTTGCAGTCAGGACGGGCGTATGCGTTACAAAGCTTAAATTCGTCCTGAATTTTCGTGTTTGAAACACCGTTAAAGATATCGCCGAGCTTGTACTTTTCATCGCCTACAAATTGATGACAGGGATAGAGGTCGCCCCAAGGTGTTACAGCCATATATTCTGTACCCGAACCGCAACCCGAGATTCTCTTATAAATGCACGGACCGCCTGTAAGGTCAATCATGTAGTGATAGAAGGTGAGCGGTCTGCCCTCTTTTTCACGCTTGAGCATTTCCTTTGCAAGAATTTCGTATTGCTCAAAAAGAACAGGCAAATCGTCATATGTAAGTGCATACGGGTCATCGGGAGCACATACAACCGGTTCCATTGAAAGCTCTGTAAATCCCAAATCCGCCATATGGAAAATATCGTTTGTGAAGTCTGTGTTATTATGTGTATAAGTGCCTCTTACATAGTAACCCTTGTTACCTCTTTTTTTGACAAATTCCTGAAATTTCGGAACGATAATGTCATAACTACCCTTGCCGTTTACAGTTTTGCGAAGATGGTCATGCACTTCTTTTCTGCCGTCAAGGCTGAGAACTACATTGTGACATTCTTTGTTTGCAAATTCAATTACATCGTCATCAACAAGCATACCGTTTGTTGTAAGTGTAAAACGGAAGTTTTTGTTGTATTCCTTTTCAATGCTTCTTGCATAGGCAACAATCTGCTTTACAACATCAAAGTTCATAAGAGGTTCTCCGCCGAAGAAGTCAACCTCAAGGTTTACTCTGCTGCCTGAATTTTCAATGAGAAAGTCAATTGCTCTCTTGCCCACTTCAAAGCTCATAAGCGCTCTTTCACCGTGGTATTTGCCCTGACTTGCAAAACAGTATTCGCAGTTAAGGTTACAGGTGTGAGCAATGTGCAGACAAAGTGCTTTGATTACTGTATTTCTCTTTTTAAAGTCAAATGCAAGGTTTTCGTATTTGTCGTCTGTAAAGAGCTTTCCCTGTTCCTCAAGCTCTTTTACATCATCAATGCAGTCGGAGATTTCTTCTTTTGTAATCTCAGGATTGTCTGCATATTTTGAAAGCATTTCGTCGATTATCTGTTCTTTTGTTGCGTTTTTGTACATTGCAATAACATCATAAGCAAGGTCATCGACTGCGTGTACACTGCCGCTGTAAACATCAAGAACTATGTTGTATCCGTTAAGTTTATACTGATGAATCATAATATCTCCGTTAGACAAAAGGAAAGCCGTTAACCCTTTGGGAAAACGGCGATAATCCTTAATAATCAAATTAAAATAGAATTATTTCTCGCTCATGCACTTTTCGCACTGCTGGTTAGCAACGCCGCAAGATGTCTTACAAGCTGACTGACATGAAGTCTGGCACTCGCCGCAACCGCCTGTCTTAACGCTCTTCTTAAGGTCACGAGTTTCGATAGTTTTAATTCTCTTCATAATAAATCAAACTCCTTGTTAGATTTTGTTAGTTTAATATTATCACACAGTCATTGATTTGTCAATCTTTTTTAACTACGCTTATGTTGTCCGTCATACCGCCTTTTGTTGACATAATCTCAACCTTGCAGGCTGAAAGATATTCAATGTAATTTATAAGTTCCTTGCTTATAATTTCACCGGGTACGATGAGGGGAATTCCGGGTGGATATGCCCAGATATACTCGGCAGAAGTTCTGAATTCCGAATTTTGAAACGGAATAGTTTCTTTGTTGAATTTGTACAACTCGCAGGCGTTGAAATTTTTGCCTGTGTAGAGATTTTTTAACGGAACACGCTCGGTGTCGGCTTCTTTTAAAAGTTCGCTGTCAATTGAAATCAGAGCATCTGAAAGCATATCAAAGCCTTTTTCGGTGTCACAAACAGATGTCATGGCAATTACATAGTCCGAATATGCCATTTCGGTTTCAATCTGATAATTATTTCGCAGTATTTCGGCAAGCTTTGTTCCCGAAATATTTGCGTTCGCTGTTGAAATTACAATTTTGCCGATATCATAATCAAAATCAGTATCGCTTTTATCATAAATTTTCAGATATTTCAGATTTTTAAGTTTTTCTCTGACCGTTTTAAGATTGCAACAATATTCCTTGAATTTATCTTTGCTGTTTTCGCAGAAATCAAGGCATTTTTCAATTGAACTCATTAAAATATATGACGGACTGCTTGTTTCAAATACAGCCAAATTTTCAGCAAAAATTTCAGAAAGCTCGCTGTCATTTGTTATGAGCAATGCAGTTTGAGTTAATGACGGCAAAGTTTTGTGCAGACTCAATACTGCGGCGTCTGCACCGCAGTTAAGTGCTTCATCGGGAAAACTGTCCGAAAACGGAAAATGCGCTCCGTGAGCTTCGTCAACAAGTAATTTTGCTCCGTGTTTGTGACAGATTTCGGAGATTGACTTTATATCCGAAACAACTCCTTCATATGTAGGCGAAGTTATGATTACAAGTCTGATTTCATCATTGTGTTTTGTAAGTTTATCTTCTATATCGCAAGGTGAAACCGATGTAAGAATATTGTATCTGCTGTCTGTATCTGGAAAAATGTAATCGACATTGAGATTAAACAGTTCTGCTGAATTATATACAGATTTGTGGCAGTTGCGAGCCATTAAGATCTTGTCGCCCTGATTTGTCATTGAGCGAATTGCTGAAAGTATTCCGCCTGTTGAACCGTTAATCAGAATGAAAGCATTTTTTGCATTGTAAAGTTTTGCAGCCTTTTTCTGAATTTCATCAATAACTCCGTTTGGCGAATGGAGATTGTCAAAATCATGAATTTCGGTTATGTCGATATTATACGGTATTATACCCTCTTCTGTAATGTCCGTTCTTTTGTGTCCGGGCATATGAAAAGGATATATGCCGCTTTTTGAATAATTTTTAAGCTTGTCGTACAGCATATATCCTCCGATATTTTAAATATTTAGTTTGTACCGAACTCAGTGAGTTCAAGTCCCTTGTTGTGTTCAAGCGCCCAGTTTATGCTCCAGTAGCTTGTAAAGAGCAAAAGATGATTGCCTTTAAGATCCTGAATTTTCTTAGTATCGGACGCAAGGTCGAGAGTTTTCGGATCAATGTCATCGTTTACAATCCAACGGATAAATTCATATGGGAGTGTTTCCATAATGATATCACAGTTGTACTCGTTTTGAAGTCTGTATTTAAGAACATCAAACTGAAGTACGCCTACAACACCAACGATAACTTCCTCCATACCTGCGTCAAGCTCCTGGAAAATCTGAATTGCACCTTCCTGTGCAATCTGACTTGTACCCTTGATGAACTGTTTGCGCTTCATTGTGTCTTTCTGACGGATAAGTGCAAAGTGTTCGGGAGCAAATGTAGGAATTCCCCTGAACTGTACCTTGTGTCCCGGTGAACAGATTGTGTCACCGATTGAGAAAATACCCGGATCAAACACACCGATGATGTCGCCCGCATATGCCTCGTCAACAATTTCTCTCTCCTGAGCCATAATCTGTTGTGGCTGTGAAAGACGCATTTTTTTGTTGCCCTGAACATGGAACACTTCCATATTTTTTTCAAACTTGCCGCTGCAGATGCGCATAAATGCAACTCTGTCACGGTGGGCCTTATTCATGTTTGCCTGAATTTTGAAAACAAAAGCAGAGAAAAAGTCTGACATAGGCTCAACCTTTTCATTAACTGTTTCTCTTGGCAGAGGTGGAGTTGTGAGCTGTAAGAACTGTTCAAGGAATGGTTCAACACCAAAGTTTGTAAGAGCCGAACCGAAGAATACAGGAGTAAGCTGACCGTTGCGGACTGCTTCAAGGTCAAATTCATCGCCTGCACCGTCAAGAAGTTCTATTTCATCAAACAAATCCTGCTTATGATAGTAGCCTATTGTATCTTCAAGGGCAGGATCGTCAAGCGTAAGTTCTTTCTTTTCAACTTCTTTCTGACCGTTATTAGCGGTGAAAGCAAGGATTTTCTTAGAATTTCTGTCATACACACCCTTGAATTCCTTACCTGAACCGATTGGCCAGTTTACGGGATAGGTGTGAATTCCGAGAACATTTTCAATGTCTTCAAGAAGGTCAAAAGAATTTTTTGCATCTCTGTCCATCTTGTTGATGAATGTAATGATAGGAATATTACGCATTACACAGACCTTGAAAAGTTTGATAGTCTGTTTCTCAACACCCTTTGAACCGTCAATTACCATTACGGCAGAGTCTGCCGCCATAAGTGTACGGTATGTATCTTCAGAGAAGTCCTCATGTCCCGGTGTGTCAAGAATATTTATGCAATAACCGTTATATTTAAACTGCAAAACCGATGATGTAACAGAAATACCACGCTGTTTTTCAATTTCCATCCAGTCGGACACAGCATGCTTTGCGGTTCTTTTGCCTTTTACCGAACCTGCAAGGTTAATTGCTCCGCCGTAGAGCAAGAGCTTTTCCGTAAGTGTTGTTTTACCCGCATCAGGATGCGAAATAATCGCAAAGGTTCTGCGCTTGCTGATTTCTTCTTTAAATGAACTCATATCTTTCTTCCTTTCGGAGGTTAAGTATATCCACAATTCTATATTTTACTATTTTTGGATGGTATATGTCAATAAAGAATGAAGAAAATGTGAGAAAAATAATTGCTACAAAAACTTGACAAATTTGTAAATATATTGTAATATATTGGTACAGAAGGACTTAATGTGATTTTTCCTATTTTTTCATATACCTTCCAAATCGAGGCAGAAACTTGTGTTTCTGCCTCAAAATCATTTATGAGGTTTTTTATGAGTAATTCTATCGGTCTTTACATTCACATACCATTTTGTAAGCACAAATGTCCGTATTGCGATTTTTTCAGCGGCAATGCAGATGAAAATGCTTTCGATAATTATGTGATTGAATTAAAAGATAAAATAAAATACTGGTCTGAAAAAGCCAAAAGAGATGTTGCAACCGTATATTTCGGCGGCGGTACGCCGAGTGTTTTGGGTGCAGACAGACTTTGTGATATTCTTGATTTTATCAAGTTTAATTTTAATATTCAAAATAATGCCGAGATTACGGTTGAAGTCAATCCCGACTCCGCCAAAACTATTGATTTTGAAAAAATGTATGCCTGCGGATTCAATCGCATTTCAATGGGAATGCAGACTGCTGTTGAAGATGAATTAAGGCTGCTTGGGAGAATTCACAGCATTGATGATGCAAAGACTTCTGTTGAAAGGGCTAAAAGTGCGGGATTTAATAATATTTCACTTGATTTGATGATGGGAATCCCTAATCAGACAATTGAAAGCCTTGAAAAATCAATCAGTTTCTGTGCCGATTGCAAAGTTACTCATATTTCATCATACATTTTGAAAATCGAGGAGAATACTCCGTTTTATAAGGTGCAAAATAAACTTAAGCTTGCCGATGATGATATGCAGGCTGAAATGTATCTGAAAGCTGTTGAAATGCTTGATTCTCTCGGGTACAAGCAATATGAAATTTCTAATTTTGCAAAACAGGGTTATGAAAGCCGACATAATACCAATTACTGGAGATGCGGTGAATATATCGGCATAGGTCCGTCCGCACACTCATTTTTTGAGGGCAAAAGGTTCTTTTATTCGAGAAGCATGGATGATTTTAATAACAATAAGCTGTCTTTTGAAGGTACGGGCGGAGATGAGGAGGAATTTATTATGCTCTCGCTCAGGCTGAAAAGCGGTCTTAATTATTCTGAATTTGAGGAAAAATTCGGATACACCCTCCCCTCTTACATTATCAAAAAAGCTAAAGAGTATGAAAAATACGGCTATACAAATGTTACGGATAAGTCAATCAGCTTTACACCGAAAGGTTTTCTTGTTTCAAATTCAATAATCAGTGAACTGATATAAAAAACGCTCCGAGAATAAATTCGGAGCGTTAATTTTATGTTATGAATTTGTATGTCAGATTAGTACAATGAAGAGTATGAACCGCCGCCGATGAGCGATGTAAGAACACTTGTTGCAAATGTACTTGTGTTAAATGACCACATAGTAAGTTCTGCGCCGATGAAGAATACAATCATAAATGCAACGGCAACGATGAGTGTGAGAATTAAAGTGAATAATGCAGAGTTCTTTGCTTCGGGAACATTATCTTTTACCTGATTTACAAGTGAAATAACAAGGTAAAGCATAACGATTACGAAGAAGAACAGGAACATATATACGCTGATTAACGCGCAAAGACCTGCCAAAATCCAACCGATTGATGCCGGAATAGATTCAATTGAAAATGTGATGAATGAATCAATAAATGCTTTGGCTGTGTTTTCTTCGGTTTTGTATTTCTTTACATATGCAAAGAGAATAACAGAATAGAAGCCGCCGATAAGGACAGTAGTAACAAGACTTACAAGAAGTGTTTTCGGAAAATCAAGTCCGCTCATAGAAAGCATAAGAAACATATTGCCAAGAATGAGTGCAATAAAGAAAATTGCCGAGAAAAGAGCGCCGAGAACGATGTCTTTTTCAGACTTTGCTGTTTTGATAACAGTTTTGGAATCCTTAAAGAATGAAGTGAACACAACAGGAATGTTCTTTAAAGCCTTAACAAAAGCATTTTCCCCAATGGGTGCTGTGTTATTTACGGCATAAGGCGACTGCTGTGTCTGTGGGCTTTGCGGCTGTGCATACTGTTGCTGAACAGGGTTCTGATACTGTGGCTGTTGTGGTTGAACAGGCTGCTGGTACTGAGGCTGTGCCTGTGCATTTGCCTGCTGAGCCTGTGCTTGAGCGGCTCTTGACTTTTCGCAGTTGCAAACAGCATTGTCTTCAAGCTGTGCTCCGCAATATTTACAGAATTTCATTGTGATTCCTCCAAGATAAAATAATATGTAACAGGTCTTATAGCTACCTGTTGTTTGTTTATTGAGAAGTGATAACATCAACGCTCACATTATATCACAAATTACAGCAATAATTCAATGTTTCTTACAATTTTTTAATTTTTTACACTATAGAAAATTATATGTTAAAATAATGAAATGATGTACAGTTCGCAAATAATGACAATAAAACAGCGGCAAAAACTATAAACTTAAGTTTTTGCCGCTGTGGTTTAGTAATAATACCTTATAAATTTTATATTGTAGTAATCACAGGTTGTGATGTCGTTGGTGTCAATCTCATTTATAAGGATATAATCCTGAGCAACGCCTAAAAGATAGCCTGTTTTCTGAACAATTGTGTTTGCTCCCATGAGAAAATCAACGGTGATTCTTCTTCCGATTTGTGTTCGCATAAAACCGTTGTGATATCTCAGATTTTCGGCTGTTACAGGAAACGGATATTGATAATCACTCATCGACATTCCGATATTCTGCCTTATCGGCGTTGCAACGGTGGCACCGGGGCTCGCCGTTGTAGCAGGGGTTGCAGGCAAAACAGGTACAGATGTATCTATTTTTTTTAAGTCCTTAATGAACGGTATATTTTGAAGACTTCCGTTGTATTTATTTATATTTTCAGGTTGTTCTTCTGATGTACTTCCGCCCTCTTCATATGCTATTTCTGCCTGTTCAAGCGAGGGATTGTCATTTGATTTTTGAACTTTTTCTGTCATATTGGGGTGTGCAACAGACGGTGCACCCGGATTATGTCGCATAATTTCGTCAATCGCAGGAATATAACATCCGATATCCGCTGTGTTTGACGGACATGAATTGTTGAGGCAGGCTTTGTTTTTGTCAAGTCCGTAATGATGTTCGGGATTAATCTGATTTGCCGTAGGAGTTGTATTAACTGCCATATTTGAAGAATTATCCATTAAGCTATGCTCCTTTATGTTTTGGAATAAGCCTCGGTAGGCGAATAAAAGCAATGATCCCCTACCCTGTTGTAAATTACTCCGTTGTTTGACGGAAAAAATGTTGGGCAGGTATCTGAAAATGGATTAAAATAGAAAATTGAATTTCCGACAGATGAATCGGTATTGCCCGCCAATGCCCAATCGGCAATGTTATAGTGAATTTCGTCAGGACGTATATTGTAAACATTCTGAGGATTATATTGTCCTCCGACAGTTGTTTTAAGACAGGTAAATTGATTTGGTTGTTCCATTATGGCACGGAAATCTCCGCCCTTGCTGACTCTTGCAAATTCCCCGTTTGGAACACGGGTTCGGTTTACAATTACCGACGCAACGGCACGCATTCCGTTTTCACCTTCCCCACCTGCCTCACATTTTAAAAGCCTTGCAAGCAATTCTCTTGTACTCAATGCCACCTTTTTTCACCAACCGTTATTTTATTCAATGATATTTTATGCATAAAATAACTTGTTGTTACTAAGAAAAAGCTTGTGATAAATGTGTTATTCACACAGACAGAAAATTCTGTTTTATAGAAGCAACTCAGACGGTGTTCGATAATCTTTTGAGATGCCAACTACAACATTTATTCAGATTAGCTGTTGCTGTCTACCGCTTTACTTGCTTTTGCAGGGCTATTTTGCCAATCACCGAACCATCTGATAAATTGTTTACTTTGAGTAATATTATTGATTTTTTATTGACATTATCATCAATAGTGCGTATAATGGTGTTAGGACTCAAGTTGTTAAGCGTGCTGGGTAATTGGTACCCTGACCGCTTAAATATACTTTGAGTTCTTTTTTTGTCTAAATAATAAAATCCTATTTTCTCTGTTGTTTCTAAAGCAACAGTTTCTTTGATTAAATCATTGATGTTGTTTTTGCCGTCATCGTTCACAAGCCATTCGCTGTTGTTTTCGTCCATTGAATATTTCAGCGTATCGTGTATTGCACCGGCTTTTTCATCTGTAAAATCATAATCTTCATCAAGCGAGAATTTTTCTTTTACTCCTGCGGAAAGTTCTTGTCCAATTTTTTGATTAGTTCTTGTTCCGTTGGATTTGATTCCAACATCTTGTCGATTTTGATTACTCTCTCGTGTGAGTTTAATAAATTTCCTACTCTCGCTTCTGTACTTTCTGAATAATGTTCCATACAGTAAAGTATAATTCTGAAAATTGCACAGGTTTGCTTTTCATTGCTTTTCATTAACTCTTTTTCAATAATAAATTTTGTTATATCAATTTCATCATCATGAATATTTATAATCATAATTTTCCAATTTGTAAACAGCTGTAACTAATGGCTCAGAGCTGTCACCCTCATAGCAAACAAGTTTGTAGTTTAAAGGATTGGTATCGTCTGAAATCAATATACCGTTATTTCCTACACGAAAATAATTAGCCACTTATAAATATCATATACTCGAATTTTTCGGATTACTCCCCGACTATTGATATTGAGCAAAAAAACACCGTAATTCTAACAGAACTACGGTGTTTTTTATGGCGGAGACGGAGGGATTCGAACCCTCGTCCCTCAAGGGGCATCATGATTTCGAGTCATGTCCGTTATGACCACTTCGATACGTCTCCGAATATTGGTGATTTACCTTGATTATTGTACTTGTTTTTTGTGTGATTGTCAAGCAAAATTACACAAATTTGTAAATTTAAAATTTAATCTGTAAAAGCATAAATAAGTGTCTGCGATTATTATATGAATACTTATGCTTGATTTTGCGGACAGTTTTTTGAAAATTATGTATAAAAAGATTATTGAAACAACCATACTCAATTTATCAATCGGCACAACTGCACTTGTCGAACCGTCCTGCAAGACTTTGTAACATCAAAGCCACGAACAGCCTGTTGCAGCACAAGAAAGGCAGATATAGGCAAATTAGACTGTTTTCCTTTTGCAAAAATAAGCAACTCAGCAATTATGAGCAGCGCTTGTGTGGATTGATGTTCCGAAATTTGATTCTGTTCCTTCTATGCTTTTAGGGTGTATTTTCCGTTTTTGATTATAACAAAATCCTTTGCCATAAGTCGGTGAAGAAGTTGCTTCGATTTTTTATGACTTATTCCGAGAAGTTCGGAAATTTCTTTTGAAGTTACCGTAATGTTGTCAGTAATGTATGAAATTACGGCATCTTGTCTGTCTGTTTCAATATCGGGACGATTTTGTAAAATTTGAGTATTAGTTGATTTGCTTTCGGGAACAAACGAAAGCTTTAAGGTGATGCTTTCGGGTTTGAAACTTTCTTCAATGACCGGCAGAACAAATCCGTGGCTTTTCCAAACGGAGAAGATATTAGAAATACCGAAGCCGTCGTTACTGCCGATTCCTATCAGATTAAACATACGCATAATTGCCGTGTTTCTGGGGTCGGATATACCGCCTGCTCTTGCAGCGTCGAGTTCAACTCTAAATCCGCCTGGATTTGATATTGTAATGCTTTCATCATCTTTCATAATAACAACACCGTTTGAACCATAATAGTCGGCATTTATAAGGCAGTTTGCAAGAGCTTCCTGCAAGGCAGTTGTAATCAGTGTAATGTCTGATTTTATATTTACTGTCGGTTTTATATCGGATGATATTTTTTCAAAGACCTTTGTAAAGAAATCATAAAGGTTTTCACAGTCTGAATTAAAATCTGATGAAATAATTGTGTGTTTGTCATCTTGTGTTGTTTCCTTATATTCAAGACAATAGGACGGGTATTCTTTTTTGATAAATTCTGACTTGCCGAACATAAGAAGTCCTGCGGCTGTGGGGTGAAATAGAAGGTCGTCCCCTGCTCCGATTGCTCCTATTGCCTGCAAGAAATCTTTATCCGACAAATTTTGAAGCCGATTATTTGGCTTAACAGTTGACATTTTTATTCGGTAGCTGTGGAGTGAATCGGTATTAAATACGGAAACAGTCAAACTTTGGATAATATTCATATCCTGTGTTTTAATCTCGGAATCACGCACCATAGCGTTAATTTGATCAGGTGTACAACGGTAGTCACCCTCGCCGTTTCTTCTGTAAGAATTATGAATACTGCCGTCAAGATACACGGGACGGTCAAATCTTTTTGCTTTTGGCACTGTAATAACGATAATATGCTTATTTTCAATCTTTTGCACATAAACATCATCATATGAAAGAATGTTTGTGCTTACTTTTTGAATATCGTTTGCTATCTCCCAAAATTCCTCAATAAGTTCATCCGGATCGGGAAGATTTACGGGATGAAGTGATTTGTCCCTGTATTCTTCTACACCTAAAAGTATAATTCCTCCGAGCGTATTTGCAAAGGATGAATATGTTTCCCACAAGCTTTTAGGTAATCCGCCTGTTGCCTTTTTTGCCTCTATTCGATTGTTTTCTCTGTATTTTTCAATGTTGTTGAGGTCAATCACATTCATCTCCCCTATTACTGCTGCGGTTATTCTTTTTATATCAACGGTTTTGTCTGCTAATAAAAGCACCGCAGAAAAAAATCTACGGTGCAATTTAAAGATTCGCTTAAAAAATCAGTTTTCTCTTCCGAGAAGGTAGTCAACAGACACTTCAAGAATATCAGCAAGTGCAACAAGCTCAACATCTGTGACAAAACGAATCTGACCTTCAAGCTTTGAAAGTCCTGACGCATTCATATCAACGCCGTTGACCTGTAATTGGGCAAGAAGCTCCTTTTGCTTCATACCCTTCTGCTTTCTTACAGCCTCAACTCTGCTTCCTACGAGGTTTCTGTCTCCAAGTTCCTGTTTTCTTAATCTCATTTTCACTCTCTCCCAAATCGTTTTAATTCTTTTTTAAAATTCTTTAAAAACATTGTGATGTTATTATAATACTAAAAAGGAAAAAAAACAAGGGGTTTTTGTAAATAAATTTAAAAAATTGAAATTTTTTCGGAAATTTGGTTACAAATTGAAATATAATAGTTACAATATACCTAATGAGCGGTAATACTGTAAGGTTAGTTGTGCAAAATTTACAACACTTAATTCTCAATAAGAACGAATAATTTGCGTAAAACTTTGGCTCTGAATACAATTTTGCAAATTAGTTCCTTGACAGAAATAACAGTTACAAAATATTACAAATGAGAAATCTAAATTTCAAAAAGAAAAACGCCCTCACTTAAAAGTGCGTTTATACCTATTATTGATTTATTTATGCTTTGAAATTACCGTTTTCGATGTCAGTAATCATTGACACACGGTTTTCGTGTCTGCCGCCTTCATAAGGTGTGTTAAGGAAGATATCGGCAAATTTAACAGCATCTTCCTCGCTTGTAACTCTGCCGCCCATACAAAGGATATTTGCGTTATTGTGTCTGCGAGTCATTTCAGCACAAAATTCGTTTGAAACAACTGCGGCTCTGATTCCCTTTACCTTGTTTGCGGCAATCGAGATACCGATGCCTGTACCGCAACAGAGAATGCCTATTGAGCATTCGCCGGAAGTGATTGCAGTTGCTACCTTGTAGGCATAAACAGGATAGTCAACGCTTTCTTCACTGAAAGTGCCGTACTCTTTGTATTCAAGTCCTTTTTCATCCAGATATTTTTTGATTGCGCAGATAAGGTTATATCCGCCGTGGTCGCATCCGAGTGCTATCATTTTGTTCTACCTCCAAGTTTTTTATTAAGCTCACGCTGTGCCTGAGGCAAGCGGAGATATACCGGCATAAGCTCTTGTGCCGAAACGGTTTGTCCGTTATTTATCATTTCAAATGCAACAAGTGCAGTTGAAGACGCCCTTTGATATTTAAGGTTTACGGGAGCAGGCTCTGCATTTTGTATTTCATCCCCGATATGTTTAAAGGTAATGTCGGTACCATCACCTACAATGATGATTCTTTCGTCAACAGACAGCAGTTCGCTTTTTAAATCATCAAGCGATAATGCTCTGTCATCACAAAGTCGGGTAACAACTCCGCTTTTAATTTCAAACAATGCATTGTATACCTGTGAACAGCGTGCGTCCATTACGGCACAAACTATGCAGTCGGTTAAAAGAAAATTATAAGCCATACTCTCAAGTGTTGAAACCGAAACACACGGTATATTATTTGCAAAAGCAAGACCTTTTACTGCCGCAACACCGATTCTTACACCCGTGAATGAACCCGGACCTGCGTTGACTGCAATTGCATCAATGTCGGCTATTTCCGTTTTTGTATTGTTCAAAAGCTGTTCAACCATAGGGATGAGCGTCTGGCTGTGGGTAAGGCTTGTGTTTATGAAAGTTTCACCGATCAGCTTGCCCTCTTCTGAAAGTGCAACAGATGCGGCTGTTGCAGATGTGTCAACAGACAGAATTTTCAAATTTCAACACCTTCAATTTCAAAGATTCTTTCGTCATCGCTCTCCCCTTTTTCAATCGTTATTCTGATTGCATTTTCGGGAAGTGCGCCTTCTATATTTTCACTCCACTCAATTACGAGAATACCGTTGTCAATGTAGTCAAAAAATCCCGTTGAGTACAAGTCGTCCCACGAATTAACTCTGTACATATCAAAATGATAGATATTGTACTTTCCGCTGTATTCGTTTACAAGGGCGAAAGTAGGGCTTGATACTCCGTCATCAACACCGAGGGCTCTTGCCAGACCTCTTGTAAAGGCGGTTTTGCCCATACCGAGTCCGCCGAAAAGAGCTATTACCTCTGTGCCGTGGAGCTGTTTTGCAATTTTTTCGCCGATTTGCTCAGTTTCATCGGCGCTGTGAGAAATCAATTTTATCATATCAGAAAAGTCCGCTGATTTTACCGTTTTCGTCAACATCAATTTTTTCTGCGGTGGGAACCTTCGGAAGTCCCGGCATTGTCATAATATTGCCTGTATAAATTACTGCAAAACCTGCACCGTTTGAAATTGTTACATCTCTTACTGTGATTTCAAAATCCTTTGGAGCACCGAGCTTTGTAGGATCATCTGAAAGCGAATACTGTGTTTTTGCCACACATATGGGAAGTTTGTCTCCGCCGAGTGCTGCAACTTCCTTGATTGCTTTTTCTGCGGCTGTTGTGTAGTTTACCTTTGACGCACCGTAGATTTCCTTTGCAATCTTTTCAACTTTTTCCTTGAGTGTGAGGTCGAGTGAATAGAGCGGTTTAAATGCAGACGGCTTTTCACAAGCCTCCACTACCTTATTTGCAAGCTCTACGCCGCCTTCTCCGCCTTTTCCGAATACATTTGAAAGGGCAAAGTCTGCACCCTTTGAAATGCAATATTCTTCAATGTATTTGAGTTCTTCATCTGTATCTGTACCGAACTGATTAATTGCTACAACTACGGGAACATTGTACTTTCTCATATTGTCAATGTGAACACCGAGGTTTACAATGCCTTTTTTGAGCGCTTCAATGTTCTCATTTGAAACCTCTGACTTTTGAACGCCGCCGTTGTATTTTAATGCACGGCATGTTGCCACGATTACAATTGCCGACGGAGCAATTCCGGCATATCTGCACTTAATGTCAAGGAACTTCTCTGCACCGAGATCCGAGCCGAAACCTGCTTCTGTAATACAGTAATCTGCAAGCTTTAATGCAAGCTTTGTTGCTCTTATGCTGTTACAGCCGTGAGCAATATTTGCAAAAGGTCCGCCGTGCATAATTGCAGGAGTACCCTCAAGCGTCTGAACAAGGTTAGGTTTGATTGCATCCTTGAGAAGTGCAGTCATTGCACCTTCAGCCTTCAAATCCTTAGCGTAAACTGGTTCGCCGCTGTATGTGTATGCAACAAGAATGTTGCCGAGTCTTTCTTTGAGATCGGAAATATCATTTGCAAGACAGAGAATTGCCATAACTTCCGATGCAACCGTGATAATGAAATGATCTTCCCTCGGAACACCGTTCACCTTACCGCCAAGACCGATTGTGATATTTCTTAATGCACGGTCATTCATATCAAGACAACGCTTGAAGAGAATTCTTCTCGGATCAATGCCGAGTGTGTTGCCCTGCTGAATATGGTTGTCAAGCATTGCGCAGCAGAGGTTGTTGGCCGCTGTAATTGCGTGCATATCACCTGTGAAATGAAGGTTGATGTCCTCCATCGGAAGAACCTGTGCATAACCGCCGCCTGCGGCACCACCCTTAATTCCGAATACAGGACCGAGCGACGGCTCACGAAGTGCTATGATTGCCTTTTTACCGATTTTAGCCATAGCCTGACCAAGACCCACCGATGTTGTCGTTTTTCCCTCTCCTGCAGGAGTTGGATTGATAGCAGTCACAAGGATAAGTTTACCGTCCGAATTATCCTTTACACGGTCAGCAAGCTCATCAGAAAGCTTTGCCTTGTACTTTCCGTAAAATTCAAGCTCATCGGCAGAAATCTCAAGCTGATTTGCAATTTCTGCAATAGGCTTTAATTCTGCACTCTGAGCAATTTCGATATCAGATAACATAATATTCCTCCGTATCAAATTCATATCTCCTTTATTATAGCAAAATGCGAAACTTGTATTATTCTGTATTGAAATTATACTTGATATTGAAGGCATTATTTAATATAATTATAAGGAAAAAGTAATTCAAAAAGGTTGTTTAAGGTGAAAAGAGTTTTAGCAAATATATATGAGTACTTTCGACAATGTGACACTGTGCTGTGGCTTTTGACGCTTACGGCAATTGCATACAGCTTTCTTTTGATTGCCAGTATGCAGAGGTCGGGGAATTACAGTTACCTAAGAACACAGATTGCTGCCGTATCTGTCGGACTTGTTGCAGCGGTGTTTATCTCAATTGCCGATTACAGATTTCTTATACGAAAATGGTACATTGCCGCAATAGTGGGAATTGTTCTTGCCGGACTTGTGTTTGTGTTCGGTGTCCGTGTGAGCGGCACTGATGACACGGCGTGGATAAATCTCCCGGGAGGTTTTTCAATACAGCCGTCCGAGTTTATCAAAATCTGTTTTATAATCACATTTTCAAAGCATTTGTCATGGCTTAAAGAAAAGAATATGACGGAAAAGTTTTCAGGGGTACTTTCACTCGCAGTACACGCAATGATACCTATGGCTATTATTCATATTCAGGGTGATGACGGTACGGTTCTTATATTTGCCCTTATGTTTTTAATAATGGCATTTACCGCAGGCGTTCAATTAAGATATTTTGCAATTTTAGGCGGATTACTCGTGTGCGCAATTCCGATTATATGGAATGTGTTTATGAATGAAGAGCATCGCAACAGAGTTCTTGCGCTGTTTGACCTTGACGGAAATGCACTTACAAATTACGGCTGGCAACAGTATCAAGGCAAGGTTTCAATTGCGAGCGGAGAAGCTTTCGGAAGCGGTCTTTTTAATGGGCAAAGAGTTGAACATTCAATAGTGCCGGAACAGGAAAATGATTTTATTTTTACCGTTGCCGGTGAAGAACTTGGCTTTGTCGGCTGTATAGCACTTTTGCTCTTGCTGTTTTTTATAGTTTTTAAGGTAATTTTAAATGCAAAGCTATCGACTGAATTTGAAGGAAAATATATCTGCTGCGGTGTGTTTGCAATGATAACCTCTCAAACGGTTGTAAATATCGGTATGGTTTTGGGTTTTCTGCCTGTCGTAGGAATAACGCTTCCGCTTTTCAGCTCAGGCGGAACTTCTGCGTTAAGCACGCTTATAAGTCTTGGGCTTGTTCAAAGCGTCAGATACCACAACACCGACGATATGAATAAAGCATTTGTAAGGCGAGGCAGTACAAACCGCATCAGAATGTAATTATACTCCCTCATCACGAAAAATACGGAAAAAGTTAAAACGCAGGCATTTTTAAAATGTCTGCGTTTCTTTGCGTTATTTTTCGCTGATTGTAATGTTTGCTTTATAGCTTCCGCTTACCCAACAGGTTGATGTTCCTTTCAACTTGAAAGTTACCGGCATCTGAACAGAACCAACCGTTCCGCTCTGATCCGAGGTATCTATTATACATTCAATATCGGAGCTCTTAAGATTTTCAAGTTCTTTCTTACTGCCGATTACCGTAACACTCATATTGGTTTGGGTTACATCGGCTTTATATTCTGAAGATAAACCGCTGACCTTAAATGAATCAACCGTGTATGTTTTCTTCGATAAGCTGCTGAGATCCAATACAACCTTAGCGGCGGTTGAATTACTGATATTTTTGCAATCTGTCGGAATATTGATGCCCTGATCATTGTATTCATACCGCTTATTTGAGAGAGTTGCAAAGTCAATGGATTCAAGCTTTATGCTTTTAGTATTGTCAAGAACTTTTTTAGGACCTGCGAGAAGAATTTCAGATGGCTCGACTGACAGCATATCGTCGCCGAGGTTGAGTCCTTCAGGCTTGTTCATAAACTCGGGAACAACCTTTACTGTCTTTTCGGGAAGAACAGAAATTGACGCCTCTACCGTGCCAAATTCCATCTTCAAAAGATCGGTGGAAATTCTATTGCCGGACTTATCGTAAAGAAGTATATCGGCTGTTGCAGATGTTGAGTCATCAAGGATTCCGTCAAGTTCTGCTGAAGCTGAAACCTTGGCAATTTTTGCAATCTCTGTCTGCGGACCCGAAACGGTTATATTTTTTGACGCAAGCGAGGTAGACGCATAGTAGCCGTCAGCAACCTTATACACGACATTCTCCTGAATCGGAAAACTTGTTTCTCTGAGATAGTCAACAATTACATTCACATTTGACGGCGTAACAGTTGAAATTATCTGGAAATTTGCACTTGGATTAGTCTTTACTGCGGAAAGCGAAATCTGATAAGTTCCTGCGGAATCAATACCGTTTGTCGCAGCGGTTACGGTGATATCCTTTGTGCTGATTGAACCCAGAACAGCCCTGCTGCCTGTTACGGTAACGGTTGCTGTTTGTTCAGTATCGCTGAACACCTGCAGACCGTTGTTGACAAGCTGATCCGGCAATTCAATTTGAATAGGAATGTTACTGATTGTAACGGAAGTATCATTCGTAGTTCCCATACTCATATAAACCCATGTTATTGTTGAGATTACAAGGGAGAGTATAATCAGAAATTTGTTATTCTGAAACAGTTTGTTGAGAGAGAGTTTTTTCTTTTTCATTCGTCATCCTTCTCTCTGTTTGAACTTTTCGGGTTTTTCTGGAAGAATTTTCTTGACTGCTCTTCATCATCATAACCGCGGTCATAGATAAGAAACTGTTCAAGCTTTTTAATAAGCGCTTCTCTTGTAAACTCACGGAGAAGTATTCCGTTGACGGCAAGAGAAATCACTCCTGTTTCTTCACTGACAATGAGGACAACGGCGTCGCTTTGTTCACTAATACCGAGTCCGGCTCTGTGTCTTGTTCCGAGATTTATATCTACATTTTGATTTGTTGTAAGCGGTAAAATACATCCTGCTGCAAAAAGTTTTCCGTCACGGATAATGCTTGCACCGTCATGCAAAGGAGCTTTGTTAAAAAATATATTGCCAAACAGAGCTACCGATGTTTCAGCGTCGATAATTGTGCCTGTAGCGGCTATATCAGACAGCATAGTTTCGCGTTCAAATACGAGCAATGCGCCTGTTTTTGAGCGTGAAAAAAGAACGGCTGTATCGGCAGCGTCAATAATTGACTTTTCAACTGCCTTTTTCCAATCATCGCTTTTGCGGTGCTTTGTAAATATCCTTATATATTTTTTATAGGTGTTGTTGCGTCCCATCTGTTCAAGAGCTTTTCTGATTTCAGGCTGGAATATGATGGCGATAACAACGACAGCTGCCTCAAAAAAGGTTCGCAACAAGGATGAAAGCATAACAAGACCGAACAAAGATGAAAGAAAATACACTATAATAAGAACACCTTTGAGAAGCTGAACCGCTCTTGTTTCCTGAACAAGCTTGAACAGTCCGAAAATCAGCAGTGCAATTGCAAGAATATCTACAACATCTCTGAATTGGATAGTCTTGATAATGGAAAAAATGCTGTTAAAAATTTCCAATCTGCTTTCCCCTTCCTTTATTTATTTCTTGTTATTATTCTAACATACTTTTATTACTGATTGCAACCTTTTTAAATTGTTTTTTTAAGTTTGTTGTTCTTTGAAATACTGCGAACAGCGTTTGCAAAATATATTACATCATTTTTGTCTGTAAAAGCTGAAACAACTGCCCTTACGGTTCCCGTATCCTGAGTTCCAAAGCTCTTGTGTGCAAGGGGCGCACAATGGAGTCCTGCTCTTACGGCAATGTTGTAGCTGTCATTAAGAATTTTTGCAACCGTTTCGCTTTCGGTATTTTTGATATTAAAGGAAATTACAGGAACGCTGTGATTTTTCTCAGGCATTTTGGTGTATAATATTACATTTTCCGCTTTTTCAAGCCTTTTGTAGAGCATTTGTGCAAGACTTAATTCGGAGTTGTATATTTTATTAGGTTTTCTGTTCAAAACAAATTTTATTCCTGCGTTAAGCCCTGCAATTCCCGGAAGATTCGGTGTGCCGCTTTCATATTTATCGGGAAGAATTTCAGGCTGATTGAGGTTTGCAGAATCACTCCCCGTGCCGCCTTGGATAAGACTGTCGGGAGTTGTTTCGCTGTTTATGATTAGCAGACCTGTACCCATAGGTCCGTAAAGCCCTTTGTGTCCTGCTGTACAAAGATAATCAATTGAACTGTCAGAAAGATTTATATCTGCAATACCTGCACTTTGCGCGGCGTCAACGCAAAATAATATACCGTTGATTCTGCACAGAGCCGCTATTCTTTCAATCGGCAGTTTCACTCCGAAAACATTTGACGCATGAGTACATATTACAAGCTTTGTATTTGCTTTAAATTCATTCCTGAAATTTTCTATTGTTTGTTCTTCGTCATAAGGAACACATTTTGCAACAGAATATTCAATTTTATTCTTTTTGAGCGCCTCAAGCGGTCTTACAACCGCATTGTGTTCAAGAGAAGAGATGACAGCATGATCTCCGGGCTTTAATATCCCTTTAATTACTGTATTAAGTGCCGATGTGCAGTTGAGCGTGAATATTACATTTTCGGGATTGGCAGAGCCAAAAAGCTTTGCGGCGTTTTCACGACAGGAAAACATAATTTCCGATGATTTTACCGACATTATGTGTCCGCTTCTTCCCGGATTTGCTCCGTAATTCGACATTGCATCATTAATTGCTTTTCTTACCGAAAACGGTTTTGGAAAAGTTGTTGCTCCGTTATCAAAGTATATCATAAGTTATCAACGGCAGCCGTACCGTTTACGGTAATGCCGTTACTCCTGATGATTTTCAATGCTTTTTCAAAATTTCCCGGGACATAAAGACTGTAGCCGCAGGACTTAGGTGTATAGGAGTTCTTACAAGTCCTGATTTAATATTATTTTTTAAAAGTAGGTTACGGCTCTTCATGGCAAGAGTTACCGAGCCGAACATAATTAAATTATTTTCCATAACTTCCACCCTTTGCTAAATCTTTGTGATACTTACAAACAAAATATCACACTACATATTATGTTTATCGGCAAAGTTTGGACATAAAAGAAAAAGCACGGCTTCGAAAACCGTGCTTTAAAATCTTATTTATCAGTTCATCTTTTGAGAAAGAAGGTTGCCCATGTTGTACATACCTGCTTTCTGATCTTTAAGAAATACTGCCGCATTAACAGCACCGACAGCGAAAACTTCTTTTGACTGAGCCTGATGAGAGATTGTTACAACCTCATCGTGACCTGCAAAGATAACTTCGTGTTCGCCTACAATTGTGCCGCCTCTTACGGAATGAATGCCGATTTCGTTCTTTGAACGCTTTCTGCGGTAGCTGTGTCTGTCATAGACATACTGCGGATCTTCGTCAAGCTGTTCTGAAATTCCGTCTGCAATCATAAGAGCTGTTCCGCTCGGAGCGTCGAGCTTGAGATTATGATGCTTTTCAACGATTTCAATATCGAACTGGTTTCCGAGAATTTTTGCAGCCTCTTTTGAAAGCTCAATAAGAAGATTGATGCCGAGTGACATATTACCTGAATAGAAAACAGGAATTGTCTTTGCCGCATCTTCAATTTTTGCAATCTGATCTTTAGAAAAGCCTGTTGTGCAGATAACACAAGGTACTTTGTTATCAACTGCATACGAAAGCATACCGTCAAGAGCTGCAGGATTTGAAAAATCAATGATTACATCAGGTGTTTCGGTTGCCTCGTCAAAAGTCTTGAAAACATCAAAATCATAATTACTTTCACCGAATGCGTCAACACCGAACAAAACATTGCAATCCTCACGGCTCTGAACAGCCTGTGCCACAAAGCAGCCCATTTTACCGTTACAACCGACTATTGCTGTATTTACCATTTTTATTCCCCTTTAAACTTCTTGAATTTTAAACGAATCAAATGTTGATTATTTAACCTTCTTGCTTAAAAGGTCATACTTCTCCATGCAATCCTTGAGGTCATGGTAACCCTGAACGCTCATGGGTACGAGCGGAAGTCTGCATTCGCCTGCTTCATAGCCGAAGAGGTTCATGGCAGTCTTTACGGGGATCGGGTTAACATCGCTGAAGAGTATATGCATAAGCTCAAGATAGTGGAAGTTAAGCTTCTGTGCCTCTGCAAAGTCATTGTCAAGACAAAGCTGACAGATGTCATGCATTTCCTTGGGGCAGATGTTTGCGAATACAGAGATAACACCGAGAGCACCGAGTGACATGAAAGGAACAGTCTGGTCATCGTTACCTGAGTAGATGTCAAGATTGTCACCGCAAAGTGAACGGATGAGAGCAACCTGAGAGATGTCGCCGCTTGCCTCTTTTGCGGCAACGATGTTAGGATGCTTGCAAAGCTCCTGATAAGTCTTTGGCTTGATGTTACAGCCGGTTCTTGAAGGAACATTGTAAAGAATAATCGGAATATCAACCGAATCTGCAACAACGTTGAAGTGTCTTACAAGACCCTGCTGAGATGTTTTATTGTAGTAAGGAGTTACGCAGAGAAGTGCGTCAACGCCTGTACTTGCGGCAGATTTTGAGAGCATAACGGCTGTTGAAGTGTCGTTACTGCCTGTGCCTGCAATAACAGGAATCCTGCCGTTTGTCTTTTCTGCAACGAAAGAAATTGTTTCGCAATGCTCTTTTTCCGAAAGAGTTGCCGCCTCACCTGTTGTACCGCATACAATAATTGCATCGGTACCGTTTTGAACATGAAATTCTACGAGATCGCCGAGAACATCGTAGTTTACGCTTCCGTCAGACTTCATAGGGGTGATAAGTGCAACACCTGAGCCTGTAAAAATGTGGTTAGACATAATTTACCTCCGTAAGTAATCAGTCCATGTAGCCCTCAGCACAAAGAAGCTCTGCAAGAAGAACTGCACCGCCTGCTGCGCCTCTTAATGTGTTGTGTGACATACAAACGAACTTGTAATCATATTGAGTATCAGGTCTTAATCTGCCAACCGATACTGCCATACCGTTTTCAAGATTTCTTTCAGATTTAATCTGCGGACGGTCAGGTTCTGTGAAGTAGTGGAGAAAATGCTTTGGCGCACTTGGAAGATTGAGTTCCTGTGCTCTGCCGCTGTAGTTTGACCAAATGTCAATAATTTCTTCAACAGTAGGTTTCTTTACGCCGTCCTTAAATGACATAAATACAGCTGCTGTGTGACCGTCTGATACGGGAACACGGATGCACTGTGATGTGATTGAAATATCGTCTGTTTTAACAATCTTGTCGCCTTCAATCTTACCCCAGATTTTGAGCGGCTCCTGCTCTGACTTTTCTTCCTCACCGCCGATGTAAGGAATAACATTATCTACCATTTCAGGCCATGTCTTGAATGTTTTGCCTGCGCCTGAAATTGCCTGATATGTGCAGGCAAGAACCTTGTCAACGCCGAGTGCCTTTAAAGGATGAATTGCAGGAACATAGCTCTGAAGTGAGCAATTGGACTTAACTGCAACAAAGCCTCTTTTTGTGCCGAGACGCTTTCTCTGAGCGTCAATAATCTTAATATGATCGGCATTGATTTCAGGAATAACCATAGGAACATCATCTGTAAAACGATGAGCACTGTTGTTTGATACGATAGGACATTCAGCCTTTGCATATCTGTCTTCGAGATCACGGATTTCATCCTTCTTCATATTAACTGCGCAGAAACAGAAATCAACCTGTGATGCAACCTCTTCAACATTTTCAGCGTCAACAATAACCATATCCTTGTACTTCTCCGGAAGAGGAGTAGTCATATGCCATCTGCCTTCAACTGTTTCACCGTATGTTTTGCCTGCACTTCTCTTACTTGCGGCAAGAACAGTAACCTCAAACCAAGGGTGATTTTCAAGAAGAAGTGTAAAACGCTGACCTACCATACCGGTAGCGCCGATAATACCGACTTTATACTTTTTCATAATAATTCCTCCGAATTAAACAAATTTTAAAAAAGCGGTTGCCTTATTCAAACAAATATTATATTATATGAAGAGATGTCTGAAAACACGACTGTTTGTCGATTATGCAATCTGCTCATAATAAGATAATATATCATTTTAAAAGGATAATGTCAATTATTTTGAGAATTTTACAGGACAAATACTTGTGTTTTACAAAGATTTTTGACAGAACAGCTTTTAAAAAGCAATTTTAGTTCTTGAAAGGAAATAAAATGAAAACAAGTGATTTTTATTACGATTTGCCGAAAGAGCTTATCGCACAGACTCCGCTTGAACCGAGGGACAGTTCAAGATTGCTTGTGCTTGACAGAGAAAAACAAACTCTGGAGCATAAACATTTTTATGACATTATTGATTATCTTAACGAGGGTGACCTTCTTGTTGCCAACGATTCAAGAGTTTTGCCTGCAAGAATTTACGGTATCAAAGACGAAACAGGTGCAAAAGTTGAATTTCTGCTTTTGAAGCAGGTTGCGAACAACCGTTGGGAAACACTTTGCAAGCCGGGTAAAAAAGCAAAAGTCGGCACAAAATTTTCATTCGGCAACGGCATTTTGCGTGCAACAGTTGTTGATATTATGGATGACGGCAACAGAATAGTTGATTTTGACTGTGAAGAGAATTTCTTTACAACTCTTGACAAAATCGGTCAAATGCCTCTTCCCCCTTATATTACTGCCGAACTTAAGGATAAGGAACGCTATCAGACGGTTTACAGCCATGAACTCGGTTCTGCGGCAGCTCCGACGGCAGGACTTCACTTTACAACCGAGCTTATGGACAGAATCAAGGCTAAGGGTGTAAAGATTGCGTATGTTACACTTCATGTGGGACTCGGTACATTCAGACCGGTTAAGGTTGACGATGTTACAAAGCATAAAATGCACAGCGAGCATTACGAAGTTCCCGAAGAAACCGCAAAGCTCATAAATGAAACCAAGAAAAACGGCGGACGGGTTATTGCAGTCGGCACAACATCCTGCAGAACGCTTGAAAGTGTTGCGGCAATGTACGGAGAAATCAAACCCTGTGAGGGATTTACGGATATTTTTATTTATCCCGGATTTGAATTTAAGGTGCTTGACGGACTTATTACTAACTTTCATCTTCCCGAAAGTACACTTATTATGCTTGTATCCGCTTTTGCGGGATATGATTTTATTATGAATGCATACAAAGAAGCTGTAAAGGAAAAGTACAGATTCTTCTCTTTCGGTGACGCTATGTTCATATCATAGGAGGATTTTACGGATTTATGTTTAAGGTAATTAAAAAGGAAGGCAGCGCAAGACGAGGCGAATTCATTACGGTTCACGGTACTGTTCAGACTCCCGCCTTTATGAATGTTGCAACATGCGGTGCAATCAAGGGTGCTGTTTCTGCGCTTGATTTAAAGAATATAAAATGTCAGGTTCAGCTTTGCAACACCTATCATCTGCATCTTCGTCCGGGTGATGAAAAGGTTAAGCAAATGGGCGGACTTCACAAATTTACAAGGTGGAACGGTCCTATCCTTACCGACAGCGGCGGATTTCAGGTGTTCTCTCTTGCAAAGTTGAGAAATATTAAAGAAGAAGGCGTTTACTTCAATTCTCACATTGACGGCCGCAAAATTTTTATGGGACCTGAGGAGAGTATGAGAATTCAGTCAAATCTTGCTTCTACAATTGCGATGGCATTTGATGAATGCGTTGAAAACCCTTCTCCATATGAATATACAAAAAACAGCGTTGAAAGAACCACAAGATGGCTTAAAAGATGTGTTGCAGAGATGAAAAGGCTCAACAGTCTTGATGATACCATAAATAAAAACCAGATGCTGTTCGGCATAAATCAGGGCGGTATCTATGACGATTTGCGCGTCAATCATATGAAAGAAATTGCGGAGCTTAATCTTGACGGCTATGCAATCGGAGGTCTTGCCGTGGGTGAGCCTGCCGAAACGATGTACCATATCATTGAAGAGGTTGAGCCGTTTGCTCCGAAAGATAAAATCAGATATCTTATGGGAGTCGGAACTCCCGTGAATATTCTTGAAAGTGTTGCAAGAGGCGTTGATCTTTTTGACTGTGTTATGCCGAGCAGAAACGCAAGACACGGTCAGCTCTTCACTTGGGACGGAGTGCGTAACATCAATAATGCAAAATATGAAACAGACGAATCCCCGATTGACGAGCATTGTGACTGCCCTGTTTGCCGAAACTTTTCAAGGGCATACATAAGACATCTTCTCAAGAGCGGTGAGATGCTCGGAATGCGGCTTGCTGTTTTGCACAACCTCTATTTTTACAATAATCTTATGGAAGTTATCAGAACTCAGCTTGACAACGGCACATATATGGAATTTTACGAGAAATATCGCAATATTTTAGGCGTGCGTATCTAATATTTTTTCAAAACAGAAAAAACACTTGCAAGATGTGATTAAAACTGATATAATCAGTACATTGTATGAAAGGAATGACGAAAATGACAAACTTTTTACCTGTAGTTGCTGAAGCAAGCGCAAGCGGCGGAAATCAGTCATCAAGCATGATTTTTATGATTCTCTTCTATGTTGCTATTTTTGCGGCTCTCTATTTCTTCCTCATTAGACCTAACTCAAAGAAGAAAAAAGAAGAAGCTCAGCTTCGTAACTCTCTTGAGATTGGTGATGAAATTACAACAATCGGCGGAATTATGGGCAGAGTAGTTGCTATTAAGGACGACGAAGACGCTATCATCATTGAAACAGGCTCCGACAGAGTTAAGATGAAGTTTAAAAAGTGGTGTATTTCTACTGTTGACACAGTTAAGGAACAGCCACAGCAGGCAGGTCAGCCTGAAAAGAAAGGCTTCTTCGGTTTTGGCAAGAAGAAAGATTCTGACGAAACTAAAGCTACAAAAGAATAACTTTTTGAATGAATGTTCTTTCCCCCGAATATATTTGTAACAGAATACATTCGGGGGTTGTTTTATGTCTGATAAAAAATTACTTGCAAAGGCTGTTTTGTTTTCATCAGTATGCGGAATACTCATACTTGTAATTTTGATGTGTCTGCTTGCGGCCGTGATGATGTCAGCGGGAGTAATTTCGGCAGATATACTTGATTACTGCGCAGTAGGAATGGTCGGTGTTGCAACGCTGATGTCGGGAATAATATCATCAAGAATTACAGGAAGTGCAGGTCTTGTGGTGGGTTCGCTGACAGGATTTTTTATTTTTCTTGTCATAACCTCTATTGCATTGATTTTTAACGGTGAGCCTATAACGATACTAACCCTGCTAAAACTGATGTCATCCGTTCTGGGAGGAGGAATAGGCGGAATTATCGGAGTAAACAAAAAGGAAAAAATAAAAATCAGATAAGATCGAGTAAGATATTTTACTGAAATTATGTTTTCGGCAGTTCGTTTAGGCGGACTGCTGTTTTTATGTCGGATTTAATTACAAATTAGAATTATTTTTTAAAAAATTGAAATATCTATGGTAAAACAGCTCGTAATATGGTACAATAATTCGGAGAATGAGATAGTGAGGGTTAATGACCTTGATTTAGATATAATATGAAAAATAAGGAAATATTTAAGGAGTGTTAGTATGGCAAAAACAATTAAATTGCCGGCAGATTTAAGGGATTGGAAGGTTACTTCATTTGTTGGGGAAGACAACGGCTGTGAAGTTTACAAGGTATCAAGGAAGATTGATAAAAATACTGCTCAGAATGCGATTCTCAGACACGCATTTGTCGGCAAAAATAATTATAATGATGAGCGTGCCGAATATTTCGCCGAAGAGGCTGATTTTATTGAATCCGTAAAGAATCTTGACGGCGTTTCAAACTATCTGGATGTTTATGTTCAGGATAATCAGAACAAAGAAACCTGTGATTTGTACATATTTACGGAAGAACTCACAAGCCTTGATGAACTTATGAAAGCTAAAACATTTACCGAAAACGAAGTCATAGATTTTGGTATTCAGATGAGCAGTCTGCTTGAAACTTTGGAAACAAAGAATATTTTTCACGGTAATATTTCGCCAAAAAATATTTTTGTAACAGCAGACGGAAAGTATAAAATCGGCGGATTTACCGATTTTGAGGGCAAGATTGACGACAAGTCTTATATTGCACCCGAAGTGTTCAGGCAGGAAAATGTTGACTATACAACCGATATTTATTCTGTCGGAATAATTATGTATGCAATGTGCAACGGCGGTAAAATTCCCTTTGAAAATGATTCCTGTGACAGAGATTCTGCGTGTAAGGAGAGATTCTCGGGCAAAGCTGTTACCGCACCGTCCGAGGGCAACGAAAAGCTCAAGAGTGTTATTGTGATTGCATGTCAGCCCGATAATGCAAACCGCTGGAAGAATGCAGGAAACATTAAAAACGCTCTTACATCTATCAAAGATGAAATTGCAACTTCCTCCCCTGCTCCAAATCCCGAAGTTGTTGTTCCCGAAAGCACCGACTTTGACGGTAATGTATTTGAAGAGTACGATTACGATGAATTTGAGGATACAGAGCCGACTGAACCTCAGGATAATTTTGACGCAAAAGATGAAGTTCAGACAGTTGAAGATACTGTTCTCGATAATGAATTTGGTGAGGCTGAACAGCTTAGTATTGACGGTGTTCTGAATCAGGAGGAACCTTTGCCTGTTGCTGAAAACGCTTCTGTGGAAGCAGAAGATACTGCTGAATCAGACGAAAATGATGATGAGGGCGGTTTTGAAGTCGTTGATGTTACTGATGCAGTTGATGAGCCTGAAAATACAGAATTAAAGACAGATGACAATACAACTGAATATGAGGATATAAGTTCTTTCTCTTCTGATTCAGAAACTGATGACAATAAGAATGTTGTTGATGATAAAAAGCCTGAAGAATACAAAAACATTTCAAGCAACAGCGGCGAAAATGAGGTTGTACCTGAGGTTCTCCCTACTGTTACAAGTACTGATGTGTTTGAAAATTACTCGGCAGCTGACCACAAAAATAATCTTACTTCAAGTGATTCTGTTAAAGATTACGGTGATTTCTTCGATGATGAGCCGAGTGCTGTTCCTGCAGAAAATAAGGTTGAAGATACAAAAACTGTTGATGATAAGACAAGTTTTGATGACAACAGTTTTGAAAACGATAGTAAAGATGAATTCGGATATGAGAATGAAGATGATAACAAAGAGAATGTAAAGAAAAAGAAGAATAAATTTATTATTGTTCTTTGCGCGGTTGTAATTGCCGCTGCGCTCGGATTCATAGGTTTCTGCGTTTATAACGGTTTGTCAAATTCATCTACTGACAATAAAACTACTACAGCCGAAACTACAACATCTGCCGAAGTAACCACACAGGCGCCAAGTACGGCGATGCCTACTACAGTTCCTGCTACAACGGAACAGGTTACAACATCTTCTTCATATAACAATGTTGTTCCTGTTGTCGGTTACGGTTACAGTTACGGTAAGAAGCTTCTTGAACAGGCAGGATTTACCGTTGAAATTTCTGACTATGAATACAGTTATGATTATCCGGAAGGATATATTATCTCCCAGACTCCGGAAGGTGACACAAGTGCAAGTACGGGTACAGTTGTTAAACTTGTTATCTCAAGCGGACAGATTCAGAGAGAAACAGAAGCTCCCGCAACACAGGCTCAGCAGTCATCAAATAGTCAGAACAGCTCATCGGGCAATTCAAATTCACAGAGTTCAAATGCACAGTCATCAAGCAATACAAACACTAATAATAACGGCGGATTTATCTTCCCTAACAGCGATTCTTCATATCTCAGCAACGCACAGGTAAGCACTTTGAGTGATAACGACTTACAGCTTGCAATTAATGAGATTTATGCAAGACGAGGCAGAATTTTTAAGGACGCAAGCCTTAATGCATACTTTAACTCGCAGTCATGGTATGAGGGCAAATATACAGCCGAAGAATTTGAGAAGAATGTTAAATTTAATACTTACGAACAGAAGAATCTTCAGCTTTTGATTAACGAAAGAAGATCAAGAAAGTGATTTTTAAACAAGAAAGATAATGCAGAGGAGTTATTATGAAAGATAAAATATTAAACGCACTAAAAAGCAAGACCTTCTTTGCTTTAGCAATTAATATTGTTATTATGGCTTTGATTATAGGTGTTACTGCATTTTCCTATGACAGTGCTGACGATTTTTACAATTCTTTATATATCTGTCAGTATCATAACTATTACAATAATGATATTAACTACATTTTTGCGACAATTACCGGTTCATTGCAGTACATTCTTTTGAATTTCAACTGTTTTGTACTTTTTCAAATTCTTCTCTCCTGTGCCGCTTTTTCTTCTGTTACATTTGTTTTTGCCGATAAATTTGGAAAGCACAAGGCTTTCATATTCACTCTTGTGCTGAATATTTTGTTTTCATTTGACCATTATTCAAACATTTTAAGCAGTAAAACTGCAGCTTTGCTGCTTACGGCAGGGTTTCTGATGGCACTTAATGCAATCAGAAATAAAAGGTACTCTCTCCCGTTTTGGATTGGTGTACTTGAAGTTATATTCGGAACATTTTTATGTTTCAAATATTTCTTTGTGGGACTTGCATTTTTCATTGCATTCTTCATCGGTGATATGATTGCAAAAAGGAAGTACAAGTTGCCGTTCAGAAAATTTTTCTGGTATTTCAGACCTTTTGTGCTTGTATTTGTCTTTATTGTTCTTGTCGGCTGCGGTCTTGAATATTATTCATATTCGGTCAATAATGCAAATGCAGAAACTTCGGGGCTGTACAGATACAGCGTCCTTGCCGATAAGACCGATGATAATGCTTTTCCAACTATTCCGATTACTGTGAGGAGCTTAATTCGGTCGGAATAAATTCGGCAAATGAGTATGAACTTTTTGTTGACGGATATTATGATGAAAACAACGGACTGAATACTGCTGCCCTTAAAAAGGTTGCAGATATTCAAAAACGGGAAAATCCGTATAATTTTTTTGATAATGCGGGTGCATTGTTTTCAGATGCATGGGGACATATTATAAATTTTGATTCATATCTTATTGCTTTTGCGGTAATACTTGCCATTATGGTTGTTTTTGTTACCGTTCAGAAAAAAAGATTTGCCTTCTTCCCTGCTTTGTATTTTGCGGTGGGATTTGCGGCTTGTATGTATGTTCGTTATGCAATGGATTCTTCGGCATACACAATGTACGGCGTTCTGTTGATGATTCTGTCATTTACAATGTATTCATTTGATTTTGAACATTTTAAAAAGAAAAAATATGAATGTATGGCTGATATGAACAAAAGCACGGCTCTAATTTCGATTGCAGTTCTTGTTGTCTTATGCGTATGCAGTTGTGTGTCTTATTTCTTTCATCTTAGCCCTGTTGAATACGACAAAAAGCCGAGTGACCTTTACACTGAGGTTGAACGCCATCCTGAAAATTACTATGTTCTCGACCCTGTAACAGCTAAAGAATATATTTCATATACCGATAACTATATTCATCCGCTTTGGGGATTTTCTTCAGATTTTCTCAGTAATGTTGACGGCTTCGGATATCTTCATCGGACAAATCAGCTTGTGAACCGCAACCTCTCAACAAATATTTATGAGGCGGTCGTTGACGGAAGAAATGTATATGTTATCGATAAAAACATTACTTTTATCAAAGAAAATTATCTTAACCAATATTACGGCAAAAAGGATTCCGTCATTGTTTACAAGGATGAAAAGGAATTCAACGGATTTACAATTTACAGCGTAAACAGAGTTAAATAACACTAAAAGAGGATTGAACAATTAAAAGTTCAATCCTCTTTGTTGTTTATTACAGACTGCATATCTTCGGGAATTTCGGCAGTAACCGTAATGTATTCATTTTTTATCGGGTGATAAAATTCAAGTCTTGCACAATGAAGTGCCTGCCTTGAAATTTTATCAAGCTTTCCGCCGTACAAGTCATCGCCCATAAGCGGATGCCCTAAATAAGCCATATGACAGCGAATCTGATGTGTTCTGCCGGTTTCAAGCCACAATTCAAGCAATGTAAAATCTTTTGTTGCAACAAGCGGTTTGTAGTGCGTAACTGCTTTCATTCCGTCATCACGGACAATTCGCACCATTTTGGAATCATCACGCAAATCCATTGGCTTATCAACTACACCTTCAATATTTATTTCACCCTCGCATAAAGCGTAATAGACTTTATGCGTTTTATTTTTTACGGCATTGGCTGTAAAACGGTTTTTGGCTATGAGAACAAGTCCTGAGGTATCCTTGTCAAGTCGGTTAATTGCCCGAAATACAAATGGCTTGCCGTTTTGACTGCAATAGTACGAAACAATATTTGCAAGCGTATCGCTTTGGTGCTGCTTTACAGGATGAACAGGCATGGAATGCGGTTTGTTTACCAAAAGAAAATGTTCATCCTCATATCTTATATCAAGTGTCCCCTCTGTCGGTTCAATTTCACATTTTTCATCGGGAATTGCAATTGAAACGGTTTTTCCGCTTTGCACACAGTCAATTGTTCTTAAAATTTTCCCGTCCATCAAAATACCGTCTTTTTCTCTTTTCAGTCGTGTTATTATTCTTGCAGAAAGACCGCATTTATCACGCAGAAATCTTTGAGCAAGCATATTGTCACATTCGTCGGGTACGGGAAAATACAGTCTGTCAGACATAAATCATCCTCCAAACAAAAAACAGAATTATCAGCTGAATAATAAATATTATCGGTATGCCGAGCATAAATTTAATGTGTATTGTTTTGTGTCTGATTAATTGCATTGTAATGTACATTGCAACACTTCCTCCGAGTGCGGAGAGAATCAGCAATGTGCTTTCTCGTACTCTCCATTTGCGGTGAATTGCAAAGTATTTGTCACAGACTGTTACAATAATTGATATCAGGCTGATGATGCAAATGTATATGATGAAAATTTCCATGAGAACTCCAAAGGATGATTTGATTGAAAAACAAAAAGATTGTTCCGATTATTGTATCTGTAATAGCTATGTTAAGCGTTATCTGCATAAGCTCATTTACAAGAGAAAAACCGCCTAAAAAGCAGAATGATATCGACAACATTGCAGCTTTATCATCAAAGGCAACTACCGACACACCCGAAAGTGATGAAGAAATGCGTGGTGTGTGGGTATCATATATGGAGCTTTCTATGGAAAATGAAAGCTCAAAAACACAAAAAGCGTTTGAAGATAAATTTACCGAAATAGCACAAAAATGCCGTGAAAGCGGTTTCAACACGCTTATTGTACAGGTACGCCCCTTTTGTGACGCATTATATAAGTCAAACTATTTTCCATGGTCACATATTCTCACGGGTACGCAGGGTGAAAATCCTCAATATGACGCACTGCAAATTATGTGTGATATATGCAAAGAAAACAATTTGAAAATTCACGCATGGATAAATCCGTACAGAGTCAGTTCAAATGAAACTCCGAGTAAACTTTCAGACAACAATCCTTACATAAAAAATCCCGAAATTGCCATAAAAACCGACAACGGAATTTTTCTTGATCCGTCAAATGAAACTGCACAACAGCTGATTAGTGACGGTGTAAAGGAAATTGCGGAAAATTATGATGTTGACGGGATACAATTTGACGACTACTTCTACCCTACTGAGGATGAAAGTTTTGATAAAAAGCAGTATGAGGCTTATATTGAAAAATACGGTAAAGAAAACTCTATGAGTCTTGATAATTGGCGAATGCAAAATGTAAATACGCTGATTTGTAAGGTTTACAGAACAATAAAAAGTGTGGACTTGTCAGTTGAGTTCGGCATATCACCGCAAGGAAATATAGATAACAATGACGGATTGTATGCCGATGTAAAATCGTGGTGTACCTGTAAAGGCTTTGCAGATTACATCTGTCCGCAAATTTACTTTAGCCTTGAAAACCCAGCTCTGACTTTTGAAGACTGCCTTGACAGCTGGACATCTCTTGATTTTGACGAAAATGTAAAACTGTATGTAGGTCTTGGCGGTTATAAGGCAGGTAACGGCGAATATGACGAAGAAACATGGCTTTTAAGTGACAGTATTCTTGCCGATGAATACGGTATTTTGCGTAACAACAAATCTGTCAGGGGCTTTATGCTTTACAGCTATAATAGCCTTGAGGATGATACTGCAAAAAAGGAGATTAATAATCTGATTAACGCTTTAAACTAATTCAGCATCGCAGTAGTCATCAAATGATTTTGTGATTTTTACATCAATAATTTTACCGCAGAGACTTGTATCTTCACAATTAATATGAACAGGCGTGTAGTTCTTTGTGTAACCCTCAAGATAACCGTGACGAAGTCTTTCAACGAGAACAGATTCACAAAGGCCAACCTGATCTTTAAGAAATTCCCTTCTGGTTTCATCGCAGACCTGCTCCATAATTTTGGCTCTCTGCTCTTTGATTTGGGGATCAATTTGATTTGGTGCTTTATCGGCAACAGTGCCTTTACGGCGTGAATACGGGAAGATATGCACCTTTGCAAAGCCGATTGACTTTACAAATTTAATAGATGCGTTGAAATCTTCCTCTGTTTCACCTGCAAATCCAACCATTACATCGGTTGTCATAGAACTGTTTTCAAAAGCGTTTCTGAGATTTGTAACAATTTCAGCGTATTCGGCACAATTGTAGTGTCGGTTCATTGCTTTGAGTGTGTTATCGCAACCGCTTTGTAGTGAAAGATGAAACTGCGGACAGAACTTTGGCTGTGCGGCAAGACGGGCAATCATTTCTTTATCCATTCTTTCGGGTTCGATTGAACCGAGTCTTACACGGTCGATTCCGTCAACGGAACAAGCACATTCTACAGCATCTGCAAGATCAAAATCTTCGTCAAGACCGTAGGCGGAAAGGTTAATACCAACGAGAACAACCTCACGGTAACCGTTTGCGGCAACCTGAATAAGCTCTGCCTTTAAATCTTCAAGAGATTTTGAACGCACTCTGCCCCTTGCATACGGAATAATGCAGTAAGAACAAAATCTGTTGCAACCGTCCTCAATTTTAATGAAAGCTCTTGTATGCTC
>ENA-OURP01000087-OURP01000087.1-human-gut-metagenome-genome-assembly--contig:-NODE-87-length-40921-cov-4.04537_pt1 | contig 40921 bp, 35 predicted proteins | sample MGYA00242101_ERZ508991 | MGnify/ENA primary metagenome ERZ508991 (study PRJEB26280, sample SAMEA2338730) | human gut metagenome | biome: human gut; feature: human-associated habitat; material: faeces...
CGGACTTGGGTTGGCGGGGCCTTTTGGCCTTGCCGGACAGGGCACGGGTCAGCTGCCCCTCCGTCAGGACGGCCAGCTTCAGGGCAGGCCACTCACTGCCGGCGGACAGCGCCCCCACGGAGACGAGCGTCTGGCCCGGGGCGGGGACGGCATCGCCCTCCAGCGCCAGGGCGGCAGGGATATGGCGCCGCTGGAGGAACTCCTGCATATTACGGCAGCGGACCGCGCCGCCGCAGAGCACCAGCACGCCGAAGCCGGCGGTCAGATAGTGGGTGATGTCGGTGGCGGCGGCATCCAGGCTGCCGCCGTAGCCGGAGAGCTGCTTGGCGCTGACGTCCAGCAGCAGGCGGGGCGGCAGCAGATAGCGGCTGGTGGGCAGGCTCTCCAGCTGGCAGAGGGCAAAGCGGGAGAGCACCGTCTCCAGCTCCGGCTCCGTAAGGGTCAGGTCGCCGAAGGCGCCGGCCATGAGACCGGCCTCCACGGCGGCGGTAACATCCTGACGGGTCTGGAACAGAAAGGCCCGGAGCGTCTCCTGCACCCGGCCGGCCTCGCCGGCACAGAGGATGGTGTCCTGGGCCAGATAGTCAAACGCGGTGGTCTTGTCCGGGCAGACGGCGGCCATATAGCGGTCCGCGCCGGGTGGCGCGATCCCCTGGCGCAGCAGTTCGGCATCGTCCAGCAGGCGCTGACGAATGGCGGCGTGCTCCTTCTTCAGGCGGCGGGCGGCATCCTCCATGCGCCCGGCGGCGTCGGCGGCGGTGGTCTCTTCGGCAAAGGGCAGCAGCTCAGATGCCGGCAGAATACACACCTGGCGGCGGTTCAGCACGCGGCGCTGGGTGGCTGTCTCGAATTCGCCCAGGCTATCCAGCTCGTCGTCGAAAAACTCACAACGCAGCGGGCGCTCCTCTCCGGGGGAGAACACGTCCAGAATACCGCCCCGCAGGGCAAACTGGCCGGCCCCCTCCACCTGATCGGTGCGGGTGTATCCGGCGGCGGTCAGGCGGCGGCAGAGGTCCTGCACGTCGTATCGCGCGCCCACCTCCAGAGAAAAAGTGGCGGAGAGCAGCACCTCCCGGGACAGACAGCGCTGCACCAGAGCAGCGGCGGTGGTCACCACCACGGGGGCGTCGCCCCGGGCCATGCGGTACAGGGCGGACAGCCGGGCATTCTCCCACTGGCGGCTGTAAGCGGCGGGGCGCAGCTGCAATTCGCGCTCCGGCAGGCACACCGGCTCCACGCCCAGCAGAACGCGGATATCCGCCGCCTGACGCTGAACGTCCTTCTCATCGGCACACAGGAGCAGCAGCGGACGCTTCGTCTCTGCCGCCAGCGCGGCGGAGAACATGGCCCGATGAACAGGGGACAGCCCCGTCACGGCAGCGCAGCAGGTGACGGCGCTGCTGTGCAGCGCCGCCAGCAGCTCCTGAAGCTGCGGCAGAGCAGATAACTTGTCTAACAATCCGGTCACGGGGCATCCCTCCTTTCCCCTCCGGCGGCACTTCGTGCCGGTCCCTCTCCGCACGGAGAGGGACTTCGGCCGGTCAGTTAAATCTGTTCATAGCCCGGTCCGGGCCTTCATCAATGACGGACAAGGCGGCATCGGCGGCGCGTCTTGGCCTCCTCGCCCTGGGGCTTGCCGATGACCCAGTCGATCATCTCGTGGTCCGGGTGGTCGGGCATCCCCACACCCACCTTGATGCGGGGAAAGGCATCGGTGCCCAGGTGCTGAATGATGTTCTTCAGCCCATTGTGACCGCCGGCGGAGCCGCTTTTGCGGATACGCAGCTTGCCCACCGGCAGGGACACGTCGTCGGAGATGACCAGCACATGGTCGGCGGGTACCTTGTAAAACCGCGCGGCCTCGCCCACGGACTCGCCGGAGAGGTTCATGTAGGTCTGGGGCTTCATCACCAGTATTTTATGTCCCTTGTAGTCCAGCATACCGGTCCATGCCTTGAAGCGGAGCTTATTCAGGGCGAATTTCTCCTTTTCCATCAGGCTGTCCAGGGCCAGCCAGCCCATATTGTGGCGGGTGGACTCATACTTGCTGCCAGGATTACCCAGGCCCACCAGCAGCCACTCCACACCGCCGCTGCCGTTCCGATTAAAAAACAAGGCTGTCGCCTCCTTGCATGCACAAAATAAGAGGACTGCAGACGCAGTCCTCTTATTATAGCACCGTTTTTCGGGTTTGGAAAGTATTTTAGTTGAACAGCTTGGCGATGGAGATCTCCTGATAGATGCGCTCGATAGCCTCGGCGAACATGGGGGCCACGGAGATATACTTGATCTTGTCGCAGCCCTCGCCCATGGACTCGGGAATGGTGTTCAGCAGAGCGACCTCCTTGATGACGCTGTTGTTCAGGCGCTCCAGCGCGGGCCCGGACAGCACGCCGTGGCTGGCGCAGGCATATACGCTGTTGGCTCCGCCCACCTCCACAATAGCCTTGGCGGCGTTGCAGATGGAACCAGCGGTGTCGATCATATCGTCGAAGAGGATGCAGTCCTTGCCCTCCACGTCGCCGATGACGTTCATGACCTCGCACTGGTTGGCCTTCTGGCGGCGCTTGTCCACGATGGCCAGGCCCATGTGCAGCTTCTGGGCGAAGGTGCGGGCGCGGGCCACAGAGCCCACATCGGGAGAGACGACCACCATGTCCTCGCACTTTTCGCCGAACTTCTTGGCGTAATAGTCCACGAACACGGGGTTGCCCAGCAGGTTATCCACGGGGATATCGAAGAAACCCTGGATCTGGCTGGCGTGCAGGTCCATGGTCAGCACGCGGTCGGCGCCGGAGGCGGTGAGCATATTGGCCACCAGCTTGGCGGAGATAGGATCGCGGGACTTGGCCTTACGGTCCTGACGGGCATAGCCGAAATAGGGGATCACGGCGGTGACACGGCCGGCGCTGGCGCGCTTGCAGGCGTCGATCATGATGAGCAGCTCCATCAGGCTGTCGTTGACGGGTTTGCAGGTGGAATTGATGAGGAACACATCGCTGCCGCGGACGGTCTCATACAGGGAGACGGACGCCTCACCGTCAGCGAAGCTTTTAACCTCTGCCTCGCCCAGCTTGATGCCGATGAGCTTGCAGATCTCCTGTGCCAGCGCGGGATTGGCGTTGCCTGTAAAGATCTTCATATCCTTGCCGTGAGAAATCATGGTGCGTACTCTCGCTTTCTATCCGAATTTTTATAGGTACAGATATATTGCAAACAGCTGCGCTGTTCCGCACTTGTTAAAAAGAAAACAAAAATGCCGCCCACTGACAGCGCGCTTTACAGCGCGGCGTACAGCGTGGACGGCACGGCACCCGAAAGGCGGGCGCGGTCATGGACGGTATTGCACTTGTCGGCGCGAATGCGGCCCATGGGCACTCACCTCTTTCTGCATTGTTCTCTGCCCCTATTATAACAGGTCCTGCGGGAAAATCCAGTATTTTTCCCGTTTTTTTCGGCAATAATTTTTTCGGCAGCGATCCGTGGGCGTTCGTCTGTCTTTTGGTGGGTCAAACAGAAAGCATTTTGAATGTTTCGGAGAAATATCGCCTGCTTTTGGTATTTTATAGTTGCATTTCCCATTACATTGTTTTACAATAGTTGTCGCTTATGTAACAGGAGTGTGATACGGTCATGCTGCACATCGTACTGGTCGAACCGGAAATACCCCAGAATTGCGGCAACATCGCCCGTACCTGCGCCGCCACCGGCAGTCAGCTGCACCTGGTGCGGCCCCTGGGCTTTGATATTTCCGACCGGGCGGTGAAGCGCGCCGGACTGGATTACTGGCACCTGGTGAACGTACAGGACTACGACGGGCTGGAGGCGCTGTTTGCGCGGCACCCGGAGGCGGCCGCCGATCTGTGGCTGGCCACCACCAAGGCGCCGCAGGACTACACCCGGGCACGGTTCTCGCCGGATTGCTGGCTGTTCTTCGGCAAGGAGACAGCCGGGCTGCCGGAGGACTTCCGCAGGACCCACTATGACCGGTGCATACGGCTGCCCATGCGCCCGGAGGCGCGGAGCCTGAACCTGAGCAACTCCGTGGCGATCCTCACCTATGAGGCGCTGCGGCAGAATGGCTTTCCCGGTCTCGCCGGAACCGGCGAGATGGCAAATATATGAATTTCACGTGAGAGGAGCGTATTCCATGAATTACAATAAAAAAACAGTACAGGATGTAGACGTCAAGGGCAAGAAGGTCCTGCTGCGCTGCGACTTCAACGTGCCCCAGGACAAGGAAACGGGCGCGATCACCAGCGACAAGCGCATCGTGGCGGCACTGCCCACCATCAAGTATCTGCTGGACAACGGCGCGGCGGTCATCGCCTGCTCCCACCTGGGCAAGCCCAAGGGCGAGTGGAAGATGAAGCTGACGCTGGCGCCCGTGGCGGAGCGTTTGAGCCAGCTGCTGGGCCGGGAGGTCATCTTCGCCAAGGATATCGTGGGTGAAGATGCCAAAGCCAAGGCCGCTGCCCTGCAGTCCGGCCAGATCATGCTGCTGGAGAACCTGCGGTTCGATATCCGCGAGGAGAAGAACGACCCCGGCTTCGCCAAGGAGCTGGCGGACATGGCGGAGCTGTATGTGTCCGACGCCTTCGGCACCGTGCACCGCGCCCACGCCTCCACCGTCGGTGTGGCGGCATACCTGCCGGCGGTGTCCGGCTTCCTGGTGGCCAGAGAGCTGTCCGTCATGGGCAAGGCCCTGGACGACCCCAAGCGGCCCTTTGTGGCGGTGCTGGGCGGCGCCAAGGTCAGCGACAAGATCGCGGTCATCAACAACCTGCTGGACAAGGCGGACACCATCATCATCGGCGGCGGCATGGCGTATACCTTTGCCAAGGCCCAGGGCGGCAGCATCGGCAAGAGCCTGTGTGAGCCGGATAAGCTGGATTACGCCCTGGAAATGATCGAAAAGGCCAAAAAGAACGGCGTGAAGCTTCTGCTGCCCACAGACACCGTGGCGGCGGACGACTTCTCCAACGACGCCAAGCGCCAGGTGGTCAGCACCATGGCCATTCCCGAGAGCTGGGAGGGCATGGATATCGGTCCCGACACCATCAAGACCTTCTGCGGCGCCGTGAAGGGCGCGGGCACCGTGGTGTGGAACGGCCCCATGGGCGTGTTTGAGTTTGACAACTTCGCCGCCGGCACCCGGGCCATGGCCCAGGCGCTGGCTGACAGCGGCGCCGTGACCATCGTGGGCGGCGGCGACAGCGCGGCGGCGGTGGAGCAGCTGGGTTTTGCCGACAAGATCACCCACATCAGCACTGGCGGCGGCGCGTCGCTGGAGTTCCTGGAGGGTAAGGAGCTGCCCGGCGTGGCCTGCCTGCTGGACAAGTAAGGTCCGGCATCTTCGCCGCGGCCAGCGGAGCGGATCGGCCGCGCAGGCTTTGGCGAAAACCGTTTTATTTTGTGTGCATATCCCCATTTCTATATAAAAGTAAAAGACGAGGAGTTAGTTTGTTATGAATCGCAGATATCGCAAGACCATTATCGCCGGCAACTGGAAGATGAACAAGACCGCCAGCGAGACGAAGAAGTTTGCCGAGGAACTGAAGGCCCTGCTGCCCAAGGCCAAATGGTGCGACATTGTGGTGTGCGTACCCTCCGTAGATATCGCCGCCGCCATCAAGGGCTTCAAGGATGCCCGCGTGTCCGTGGGCGCACAGAATGTGTTTTATGAGAAGAACGGCGCGTACACCGGCGAAGTCTCCGCCGATATGCTGAAGGACCTGGGCGTAAAGTACGTCATCATCGGTCACTCTGAGCGCCGCCAGTATTTCGGCGAGACGGATCTCACCGTCAACCGCAAGGTACTCTCCGCGCTGGAGGCGGGTCTGCACCCCATCATCTGCGTGGGTGAGACGCTGGAGCAGCGGGAGCTGGGCATCACCATGGAGCTGATCGCGCTGCAGGTCAAGTCCGCCCTGGCCGGCGTGCCCGCGGAGAAGCTGCGGAAGTGCGTGATCGCCTATGAGCCTGTGTGGGCCATCGGCACCGGCAAGACCGCTACCGCCGAGCAGGCCGCTGAGGTCTGCACCTTCATCCGCACCACCGTGCGCCACCTGTACGGCGCCCGTATCGCCCGCAGCATCACCATCCAGTACGGCGGCTCCATGAAGCCCGCCAACGCGGCGGAGCTGCTGGCCCAGCCGGACATCGACGGCGGCCTTATCGGCGGCGCCTCTCTGAACCCTGAGGACTTTATCGCCATCATCAATGCTGCCAACCAAGGCTGAGCATTTCCAAGGAGGAACGGCATGAATAAGACCCCTACCACCCTCATCATCATGGACGGCTTCGGCATTGCGCCCCCCGCGGACGACAATGCCGTCACTCTGGCCAAGACGCCGGTGCTGGATAAGCTGTTTCAGGAATACGCCCACACCACGCTGTCCGCCAGCGGACTGGACGTGGGTCTGCCCGCCGGGCAGATGGGCAACAGCGAGGTAGGCCACACCAACATCGGCGGCGGCCGCGTGGTGTTTCAGGACCTGCCCCGCATCAGCCGCGCTATCGAGGACGGCAGCTTCTTTAAGAACGAGGCCTATAACCAGGCGATGGGCAACTGCCTGGAGAAGGGCACCAGTCTGCACCTGTGCGGTCTGCTGTCGGACGGCGGCGTACACTCCCACATCGAGCACCTGTTCGCCCTGCTGCAAATGGCTAAGGACAAGGGGCTGACCAAGGTGTACGTCCATTGCTTCCTGGATGGCCGGGACGTGTCCCCCACCAGCGGCAAGGGCTTCGTGCAGGCACTCGCCGACAAGTGCGCCCAGCTGGGCGTCGGCAAGATCGCCACGGTGATGGGCCGTTACTACGCCATGGACCGCGACAAGCGGTGGGAGCGCGTGCAGATGGCCTATGACGCTATGGTGTACGGCGAGGGCCGCCGCAGTGACGACCCGGTGGCCGCCGTGGCGGAGAGCTATGCCAACAACATCACCGACGAGTTCATGGAGCCGGTGGTGGTGGACGGCGACGGCACCATCAGCGACAATGACAGCATCATCTTCTTCAACTACCGGCCCGACCGGGCCCGGGAGATCACCCGGGCCATCGTGGACCCGGACTTTGACGGCTTTGCCCGGGAGTTCTTCCCCACCACCTATGTGTGCAACACGGAGTACGACGCCTCCATGCCCAATGTGCTGGTGGCGTGGCCCCGCATCGCCGTGAAGAACGGGCTGGGTGAGTACCTCAGCCGCATGGGCATGACCCAGCTGCGGATCGCCGAGACGGAGAAGTATGCCCATGTGACGTTCTTCTTCAACGGCGGCGTGGAGACGCAGTACCCCGGCGAGGACCGGGCGCTGGTGCCCTCTCCCAAGGTGGCCACCTATGATCTCCAGCCGGAGATGAGCGCCTTTGAGGTGTGCGACAAGTGTGTGGAGCGCATCGAGTCAGGCGCCTATGACGTCATCATCCTGAACTTCGCCAACTGCGACATGGTGGGGCACACCGGCGTGCTGGAGGCCGCCATCAAGGCCGTAGAGACTGTGGACACCTGCGTGGGCAAGGTGGTGGACGCCACGCTGAAGATGGGCGGCATCGCCATGGTGACCGCCGACCACGGCAACGCCGAGGATATGAAGCAGCCCGATGGCAGCCCCATGACCGCCCACACCACCAATCTGGTACCCTTCATCCTGTGCGGCGCCGGCACAGAGCTGCGGCCCGGACGGCTGGCGGATATCGCGCCCACCATTCTGGACGTGATGGGTCTGGCCTGCCCGGAGGAGATGGACGGCAAGACGCTGATCGTGAAGTAAAGTGAACGATCCGCTTTTACGCGAAGTCCCGAAGCGCGGCTTCGGGACTTCCTTATAAGGAGACAAACCCATGAACATATTTGTCATCGGCTGCGGGCGGTGGGGTTCCCTCATCACCTGGTATCTGGATCACATCGGCCATCATGTGACGCTGTACGGGCGGCAGAGCTCGCCCCGTATGCAGTCCTTTCTGGCCACCCGGCAGAACGATCTGCTGACGCTGCCAGACTCCGTGGGGCTGACCACCGACCTGCGGGACGTGGAGCAGGCGGAGACGGTCATCATCTCCATCGGCTCCCAGAGCCTGCGTTCTCTGCTGGCAGAGGCCCCCATGCAGGCCCTGCGAAACAAGACGGTGGTGCTGTGCATGAAGGGCCTGGAGATGGGCACCGGCGAACGGCTCAGCGTTATCGCCGGATCGCTGCTGCATGAGAGCAACACCGTGGCGGTCTGGCTGGGGCCGGGCCATGTGCAGGAGTTCTACCGGGGCATCCCCAATTGCATGGTCATCGACAGCGGGAACGACGCTGTAAAGCGCCGACTGGTACAGGAATTCTCCAGCGACCTGATCCGTTTCTACTATGGCGGCGACATGATCGGCAACGAGGTAGGCGCCGCGGCCAAGAACGTGGTAGGCATTGCGGCGGGCTTTCTGGACGGCGTGGAGATGTCCAGCCTGAAGGGCGCGCTGATGAGCCGGGGTACCCGGGAGGTGGCGCGGCTGATCAAGGCTATGGGCGGCAATGAGCTGTCAGCCTACGGGCTGTGCCATCTGGGGGACTACGAGGCCACGGTGTTCTCGCCCTACAGCCATAACCGACAGTTCGGCGAGTCCTTCATCCGCCATCAGGACTACCACCGGCTGGCGGAGGGCTATTACACAGTGGAGGCACTGATGGTGCTCCGCGAAAAGTACGGCGTGGAGCTGCCGATATGCATGGCAGTACACAACATCCTGTACGAAAGCGCCGATCCCCGGGCAGAGCTGAGTGCCCTGCTGCGGCGGGGCCTGCGGGCGGAATTCGACGACTGAATATGAATAAAACATCCTCTGTCCGGCGACAATACGGGCAGAGGATGTTTTATTTCGGCGTGCCGCCCGCCGGAAGGGGCGGCGGCGGGACTTCCCGCCAGGAAAGGGACACGCATATGAAGGACTCCCGAAACGAACGGCTGCGGGCCATGTTCGCCGGGCGGGGCTATTACATAGCCATCGCCCTGTGCCTTGTGGCCGCAGGAACGATCGGCTATTTTGCCCTGAGAGAGCGCCCGGTGACCGTGGAGCAGACGGACACGCCGCCGGTGCTGGATATCCAGCCCGTCACCCCCACCCAGCCGGTAGTAAAGCCTGCGCCGGTGGTCATCCCCGACCCGGTGGATGAGGCGGAGATCACCGAGCCGGCAGAGTTGCTGCCCCAGGTGGTATCCCCTCTGGACGGCACCACAGTGACGGTGTTCAGCATGACGGAGCTGCTGTATGACCCCACTATGGCCGACTGGCGCACCCACGACGGCATTGACGTGCAGGCTGACGAGGGCGCGGCGGTGAAGACCGCCGCCGCAGGGACCGTGCAGTCCGTTACCGACGACGAGCTGATGGGCACCACGGTGGTCATTCAGCACGACGGCGGGTACGCCACCCAGTACAGCAGCTTACAGGAAAATACGCCTGTGGCGCAGGGCCAGACCGTGGCCGCCGGGGAGGTCATCGGCTATGTGGGCAGCACCTCCGCCGCCGAGAGCCGCATGGGGCCGCACCTGCACTTCTCTGTCAGCCGGGACGGGGCGGTCATCGACCCCCACGACTATGTGAACGGCGGCGAATAAGCGAAAAGAACGCCCTGTCGGGCGTTCTTTTCGCTTATTCCATAGAGGTGACGGTGCCCATGAACAGGGGCACGCAGGCGTGGGTGTCCACGACCATGTAGAGGAAGGGGCGATCCAGCGTGACGGTCTTGACGTCGGTGGGCTGCGCGCTGCCGCCGTTCACCTGCACTGACGTGGCCGCGGCGGCCTTGGTGCCGTTTTCGTCCAGCGACAGATACGTCTTGTGCAGCACGGAGGAGACGTACAGATTATTGCCGCTGGGCGCGCTGCCCATGGCCCGCAGATCAGCTCTGGACACGTCAAACAGGTCCGTGATACCCATAGCCGTCAGCGCCTTCTCCAGCTCCAACTCCGTTTGGGCGGTAAACCGCGGGATGGACGCCTGCACATCGGCGTATTGGTGACCGGTGATCAGCTGATACAGATGCTCGCCGGTGAGGTCCTTCAGGTAGTCCTCCAGCGTCACGCCCTCGTCGGGCAGCAGCGCTACGAACGCATATTTCCCGCCGTCATAGGGCTTCAGGAAGCCGGTAACGTTGTTGCCGGACAGATAGATGCTCTCGCTGCTGGTCAGGTAATCCGCCGTCTGGCGCGCACCGGAAGCGGCGGTGAAGGTCCCGCCCTCGCGGATATCCGACGCTTCGTAGGGCGTCTCCCACCGGGCGTCAAAGCAGGCGGCGTTGACCAGATACAGCATGGTGGCCTCGCCGGGCGCCTGCTCCAGCAGTCTGTCGATCAGGCCGTCTGTCTCCTTGCTGACCCAGCGGTTCAGGTCGGTGACCAGACCGCCGTCGAACGCGGAACGATAGACCTCCGCATTGTAGTAGTTGACGCAGGCGCGCAGGAAGCTGTCCTCCACCCGGAAGGTATCCCGCACCCACGCGGAGTTGGCCAACGAAACGGCGCAGCTCTTGTACGCAGCAGGCAGGCTCATGCGGTAGGTGTACAGAAATTCATTCAGCTGGTTCAGACTCATGCCCGCCGCCGTTTCCATCTGCTTCAGGGTAGTTCCACCGGCGCCGTTGGCCGTCATGCCCAGTGCGTTCAGGATGGACACCGGTGACAGCAGCACACCCGTCTCTCCCGCCCGTTCACTGCGAAGCAGTGACAGGGCGAAGGCCGACACCGCCTCGCCTCCGGCAGTCAGGTCGGTAGTCGTGTCCAGTGCCTGGGGCACGATATCCTTGGTCAGTGCCTGCGCCTTGATGCCGCAGCCGGGCAGGGCCAGCAGCATCAGCAGCGCCAGCACCAGCGCCGCCGCACGTTTTTTCATAGGATCCGCCTCCTTTCAAAAGGCTCATCTGCTATATAGACGCAATTCCTTCGGAAAAGGTTTCCCGCCCGCAGAAAAAGCGCCGCCATCGGCGGGGATGGCGGCGTGATATGTCACTTGCAGTATTTCTCGATGTAGGCATCCTGGCACTTGATGATGATATCCACCGCCGCCTGACGGCCCAGCACGTCGCTGACCACGGTCTCCTTGCCCTCCAGGCTCTTATAGACCCGGAAGAAGTGCTTGATCTCGCTGGCCACGTGGGCAGGCAGCTCGGAAATATCCGTATACAGATGATAGGTGGGGTCCTCGAAGGGGATGGCGATGATCTTCTCATCCAGGTCGCCGCCGTCCTCCATGGTGATGACGCCGATGGGGAAGCAGCGCACCAGGCTCATGGGGCGGATGGACTCGCTGCACAGCACCAGCACATCCAGGGGATCGCCGTCGTCGGCCCAGGTGCGGGGAATGAAGCCGTAGTTGGCGGGGTAGTGGGTAGAGGTGTAGAGGATACGGTCCAGCCGCAGCATACCGGTGTCCTTGTCCATCTCGTACTTGTTCTTGGAGCCCTTTTCGATCTCGATGACCGCCCAGAAATCCTCGGGCTTTACCCGCGCAGGCGCGATATCATGCCAAATATTCATAGGATGTTCCTCCTGTTCCAGTTTGTTCCGTGGACACATTATAGCGCAGAAAAGCGCGGCGCGCAACGGGATTTTGCGACTTTGTCGAAATGTTTTTTCGAAAGGTGTTGACACAGGCCGGGCGGTGTGGTATCCTAATAAATGCCTGATCCGCCGGTGTGGTGGAATGGTAGACACAGGAGACTTAAAATCTCCCGGCAGCAATGCCGTACCGGTTCGAGTCCGGTCACCGGCACCACCCGGTACAGTACAATATCGCGGAGTAGAGCAGTTGGTAGCTCGTCGGGCTCATAACCCGGAGGTCGGGGGTTCAAGTCCTCCCTCCGCAACCAGAAAGTCCTGATTTCGCAAGAAATCAGGACTTTTTCCGCACTTTTCTGCCCAATAACTTACTTGTCGTTTTTTTCTGACCCAAACGCTGACCCCAACGGGAGCGGATAGCGGAAAGCACTATACCGCGCCAGAGAGAAGGCTGCCCATTGTTTTTGCCGCTTCACGCTTGGCTGAGGTCGTTACATGCGCGTAGGTGTCCAGCGTGAAGCCTGCTGAAAAATGCCCCAGCATGCCAGACACGGTTTTGATGTCCACACCGTTTTGCAGAGCCAGCGTTGCGAAGGTGTGCCCTTACGGTATAATTACGACAAACCGGAAAAGCCCCGTATATCAAGGGTTTTCGGTTATCTGGCAAGGTTTTTCATCCTTTTCCAAACCGAAAAATCGAGCCGCGAAGTAGTTATATCGTAGGGGGTGTTATAGTAACGACAAAAATAAAATACCGTTTGGGCGGGCTGTCAGCCCGTCCAAGAAATCAGGACATTTCCTCTGAAAAGAAGAAATGTCCTTTTTTTGTACCCAAAATCAGATGCCGACAGGAGGAACATAATGCCTGAAAAAACCGTGCAGAAGGAACCGGGCAAAAAGCCCGCGCCATCCAAAAAGCCGAAACCGCAGCAGGAAGTAGTTGTTCAGATTTCGCTCTCTGAGCTGCATCCGTTCCCGGATCACCCCTTTCAGGTGCGAGAGGATGCGTCCATGCAGGAAACCGCCGAAAGCGTCAAGGAGTACGGCGTCCTCGTCCCCGCGCTGGCACGGCCACGGGAGGACGGCGGTTATGAGCTGATTGCAGGCCACCGCCGCAAACACGCCTGCGAGCTGGCTGGGCTGGCCACCATGCCCGTCATTGTCCGCGACATTGACCGGGACGCTGCCACCATCATCATGGTGGACAGCAACCTTCAGCGTGAGAACATTCTCCCCTCCGAACGCGCCAAAGCCTACAAGATGAAGATGGAGGCCATCAAGCGGCAGGGCGCACGAACGGATCTGACTTCGCCGAAAATTTCGGCGAAGTTCCGCAGCGATGATGAAGTTGGTCAGGATGCCGGTGTGAGCGGAGATACCATCCGCAACTACATCGCCCTGACGCAGTTAGTCCCGGAGCTTCAGCAGATGGTGGACGAGAAGAAAATCGCCCTCAGTCCCGCTTATCAGATCGCGGCGCTGACTCCCAAAGAGCAGGGCTTGCTTTTGGAAACCATCGACAGCGAACAGGCCACCCCCTCGCTCTCGCAGGCACAGCGGATGAAAAAGCTCAGTCAGAGCGGCGAGCTGAACGAGGACACCATGCTCTCCATTATGATGGAGCAGAAGAAACCGGAGAAGAACGACATCACCCTTTCCGGTGAAAAGCTCCGCAAATACTTCCCGCGTTCCTATACCCCATTTCAGATTGAGAACACCATCTTCAAATTACTGGACGCATGGCAGAAAAAGCGCCAGCGCGACCAGAGCCGATGAGCGGACAAGCAGTTTGTTTGTCCGCTATTTTCATGCCAAAAGGAGGACGCCATGTATATCAACACATTCAAATATTCCCCCAAGGATGTGAGCTGCCAGCTCTGTACCGAGTATGTGAAAAAGCTGGGCTGTACCGCCCTGCGCTGCCCGTGGCTGGCCGAGCGTATCGAGGCCGGTGTGGTCGGCTACCGCGAGGCCGTCATGGAAACATTCCCCCGCGACCGCCGCCTGTCCTCGCGCCTGAACCTGCTGATCAAGCACTATCCCGGAAGCCTTTGGAGCAACGAGCAGCATGAGCGCAGGATGCAGTATCAGTGCGCCGTGCAGGGCTATCGCCGCCGCAGAGACACCAACGCCTACTATGCGGCCATGTACCTGCTGACCTCCAACGACGATATTTACCGCCGCACGGCAAATTGCTTCTGTAAGGACGGGATCGAGTTCGGTTATGCGGTGCTGAAAAATACCTCGCCGCACAACTACGCGCTGTTCATGGCGGCGCGCGATCTCTGCGACAAGACGGAGGCGGTCACGATGGCGGACTTGGCGGAACCGGAGGTGATCGACCCGGAGGCGCTGCGCCTGATCGTCAACGCCACTCTGATCGCCCGCTATGGGCTTGCCGCCTTTCAGATCAGAGCGCGAGGTGCCGAATATGAACGCTGATGATTTTGTCGGCGGTCACAGCATCCTTGCGCTGGAGCGCTTTATGGACGAAACCCGCCACATGATTATTTTTGATGTCCTGTCGTGGAAATCCCCTGTGGGCGAAAAGGGCGAACGGCTGCGGCTGTTCCTCTCCGACGTGGGATATGCCAAGGCGCAGGCATCCGAGAAACGCGGAGAAATCAAAATCCGCAAACACGCCGCCGTCATTGAGGGGCATATCCTCCCTGACCGGAAAAAGCGGCGTCACTAAAGTGATTGGAGGAATTACTATGAGCAGAGTAACTGAGCTGGAAAAAGCGCTGACCACGCTGTTCCGCAAGGGTACGGAGGTCGGCTACACGGAAACGGAGATCGACGAGTTCCTGGAAAACATCGACTATCACGCCCTGCTGCAAGCCGTTTGGAACAAGGCTGAAACGGTCTATGCCTACCGCGCAGACGGCAAAAATGCGCTGAGCTTGGACTATCGAAGCACGGAGCTGTTCAAGCAGCGAGCGACGCTTCTCTATGAGGACGTGGGCGACAGCTATATCGGCGCGGTGTTTGCCGCCCGGTCGATGGAGCTGTGGCTGCTGGAGGATATGGGCTTTGCCGTCGTTGCCAAATTCAGCGTGAACGCCGGAGAAGGCGAATACGTCACCGAGTATCGCGTCTACAAGGGCAGCGATTGGGCAGACAGCGAGATTTCTCTGGATTTGGAGGACTTGGTGGCCGAGCTTGCCGCCCTGTGTGATCCCTACTACGAACACGAGCAGCCCATCTATGAGCTGTGATGTGGGAAAGGAGTGAAAACGGAGCGGCTTCCCCATGCGGGAAACCATTCAGAACGCAAACGGCAAGCAGTTTCACGCCGTCAGCCTGTCCGGTGGCAAGGACAGTACCGCCATGCTGCTTTTGATGATCGAACGGGATATGCCCATCAATATGGTGCTGTCAGCGGACACCGGCATGGAGTTCCCGGAAATGTATGAACACCTTGCCAAACTGGACGAGCATCTTTTCCGGGAGCGCGGCATCCATATCACCACGCTGCGGCATCCCAAGGGCTTTGAATACCTGATGTTCGACGAACCCAAGCAGAAGCCCCGCAGTCTGGAAAACCGTGCAAAGCTGGGCATCCCGCCCTACGGCAACGGCTGGCCGGGAATCCGCGTCCGCTGGTGTACCGGGCAGCTCAAAACGCACCTCATCACCAAGAAGGTCAACCGGCTCAAAGGCGAGCTGGGCGCGATCCACTATGTCGGTATCGCCGCCGATGAAGCGTGGCGCTGCAAGGATGAGCGGTATCCCCTCGTGGAATGGGGCATCACAGAGGCGCAGGCGCTCCAAGCCTGTTACGACCGTGGCTATGACTTCGGCGGGCTGTATGAGATTTACCACCGTGCGTCCTGCTGGTGCTGCCCGTTCCAGCGTATCGACGAGCTGCGGAAGCTGCGAAAGCATCACCCGGAGCTGTGGGAAAAGCTGCTGGAGCTGGATCGCCGTGCGCTGGCACAGTTCGGCACCGGCCCGCTGGGACAGTTCAAGCAGAACTGGAGCGTAAAGCGGCTGGATACGCGGTTTGCCGAGGAGGACGGCCAAACAGGTTGACTGCCCTGCGGAAAGGATTGAAGCAATATGGCTGTATTTCGCGTTGAACGGACGCGGGATTACACGGTGATGTGCAACCATCACCTGAAAGACAGCAATCTTTCCCTGAAAGCCAAGGGGCTGCTCTCCATGATGCTCTCCCTCCCCGACGAGTGGAATTACACCACGCGGGGGCTGGCTACGATCTGCAAGGAGGGCGTGGACGCCATCGGGAAAACACTCAAGGAGCTGGAGCAGGCGGGCTACATCATCCGCCGTCAGCTTCGCGGCAAGGACGGGCGCATTTCCGACACGGAGTACACCATCTTCGAGAAGCCCCGAAAGCCCTCTCCACCGGATACGATTTTACCAGATACGGAAAACCCGTATCTGGATAACCCGGATACGGAGGCACCGGATACGGATAATCCCGCGCAATTAAATACTAAGAAATCTAATACTCAAAAATCAAATACTGATCTATCAAGAACTCATTCATTCTTTCTGCCTGCGGTGGACGGAATGACGGACGGATTTGAGAAAAAAGCGGAGATCAGAGAGCAAATCGAATACGACATTCTCTGTCAGCAGTATGACCGGATGCAGCTTGATGAGCTGGTGGAGATCATGCTGGAGGTCGCCATGAACCGCAGCCCCACGGTCAAGATCGGGCGGGATGCGGAGTATCCCACCGGCTTCGTGCAACAGCGCTTTGAAAAGATTACCTCCATGCACATCGAAAAGGTCATGGACGGTATCCGCGAGAACACCACCCGCGTCTGGAACACGAAAGCCTATCTTATGGCGGCGCTGTTCAATTCCGTTTCCACCATCGACAACCACTATGCCATGCTGGTCAATCACGATTTTCACGGCGGCCCCTAAAGGCCGTCATTTTTCATGCCCGATTCCGGGAGAAAGGATTTGATACCGATGAAACGCCCCCTTGCCTACATCACCGCTCCGTGGAGCGAGAATGAGTTTGAGAACACCGAAAACGCCGCCAAGTATTGCAGGGCGGTCTATGACGCGGGATTTTCGCCCGTCTGCCCCGCGCTGTTTCTGCCGCTGTTCCTGCGCGATGAGATTCCGCAGGAGCATAAGGACGGCATCGACATGGCACGGGAATATCTGCGCCGCGCTCGTGTGCTGGTGGTTTGCGGCAGCACCGTGGATGAAAGCGTGAAAAATGACATCGCCGTGGCCGAGCGCCTGCGGATCACCGCCACCACGCTGGACGGCATCCTGACCGTCAAGGGACAGGGGCGCAGAAATGAATGAGCATCTTCTGCACCGGCTGGTGGTACCGCCTTAGTGTCCCGGCGTTCTCCCTGCAAATCGGAGGAAAGGAGCGTGATAAGTCATGCAGGAAGAAGTTGAACAGAGAATCGTATCCCTGATGATCTCCTGCGGAAAGCTGGGCGAACAGGAATTTCGCAAAGCCATTGCCAAGCTGCTGGAGCAACTGAAAAACGACCGCCAGAAGCATCAGTACAGCAAGGCCAATCCCCACGGAAAAATGACCGTCAAGCAGCTTGCCGCCAAGGATAAGGGGTTGCAGAGCATTGAAGTCACCGATCAGAATATCGGCTCATTCAACCGGATTGCCCGGAAGTATGGCATTGACTTCGCTCCATTCAAGGTCAAGGGCGAAAAGCGATACATGGTGTTCTTCAAAGCGCCGGACGCCGACGCAATGACCGCCGCGTTCAAGGAATATACCACCAAGCAGGTCAGAAAGGCGGAACGCCCCTCGGTACTGGAAAAGCTGCAACACTTCAAGTCGCTCATTCAGGCGGCTGTGGTGGACAGGACAAAGCGGAAGGAGCTGGAACGATGAAGCAAGTCAACGTCAAAAAGCTCATCCTTCCCAACATCCCGTATGTGTTCATCGCGCTGCTGGCCACCAAGGTCAGCGAGGCGGTGCGGCTGGCTCCCGGTTCGGACGCTTCCGCGAAGCTGCTGAACATTATGACCGGTCTGAACACGGCGTTTCACTCCCTTGTCCCCAGCTTTCATCCCATTGACCTGTGCGTGGGCGTTGCCGCCGCCATCGCTATTCGGCTGGCGGTCTATATCAAGGGCAAAAATGCCAAGAAATTCCGCAAAAATCTGGAGTACGGCAGCGCCCGTTGGGGAACCGCCGAGGACATCAAGCCCTACGTCGATCCCGCGTTTGAGAACAACATCATTCTCACGCAGACGGAGCGTCTGACGATGAATAGTCGCCCCAAAGACCCGAAAACGGCGCGGAACAAAAATGTCCTGATCGTCGGCGGCAGCGGTTCGGGCAAGACCCGCTTTTGGTTGAAGCCCAATCTGCTACAATGCACCTCAAAAACCTATCCCACCAGCTTCGTCGTCACCGATCCCAAAGGGGACATCGTAGTTTCCTGCGGCCATGCGCTGCAAAAGAACGGGTATCAGATCAAGATTCTCAATTCCCTGAACTTCAAGAAGTCCATGCACTACAACCCGTTCGCCTACATCCACTCGGAAAAGGACATTTTGAAGCTGGTCACGACGCTGATCGCCAACACCAAGGGCGAGGGTAAAGCCGGTGACGATTTCTGGGTGAAAGCGGAAACGCTGCTCTACACCGCCCTTATCGGGTACATCCACTATGAAGCGCCGGTGGAGGAACAGAGTTTCTCTACGCTCATTGAGTTTATCAATGCGATGGAGGTGCGTGAGGACGATGAGGACTTCAAAAATCCGGTGGATTTGATGTTCGAGGAACTGAAAAAGCGCAAGCCAGACCACTTCGCCGCCCGCCAATATGCCAAATTCAAGCTAAGTGCCGGCAAGACAGCTAAGAGCATCTTGATTTCCTGCGGCGCACGGCTTGCGCCCTTTGACATTCAGGAGCTACGGGAACTGACGGCCTATGACGAGCTGCAACTGGACACGCTGGGCGACCGGAAAACCGCCCTGTTCATCATCATGTCCGATACGGATGATACCTTTAACTTTCTCATTTCCATGTGCTATACCCAGCTTTTCAATCTGCTTTGCGAAAAGGCAGATGATGTGTACGGCGGGCGCTTGCCGGTTCACGTCCGCTGCCTGATCGACGAGGCCGCAAATATTGGCCAGATACCGCGACTTGAAAAGCTGGTTGCGACGATCCGTTCCAGAGAAATCTCCTGCTGCCTTGTCTTACAGGCACAGAGCCAGCTTAAAGCCCTGTATAAGGACAGCGCGGATACGATCATCGGCAACATGGACTGTTCCATCTTTTTGGGTGGTAAGGAACCCGGTACGCTGAAAGAGCTGGCGGCGGCGCTGGGTAAGGAAACCATCGACAGCTATAACACCGGCGAGAGCCGTGGCCGCGAGGTTTCCCATTCGCTGAACTATCAGAAATTGGGCAAGGAGCTGATGAGCGTGGATGAGCTTGCCGTGCTGGATGGCGGCAAGTGCATCTTGCAGCTTCGCGGCGTCCGCCCGTTTCTGTCCAACAAATATGATCTCACCAAGCATCCCCTCTACCGCTACACAGCGGATTATGACAAGAAATACGCCTTTGACATAGAGCGTTTTCTGTCCCATCGCCTCAAGCTCAAGCCGGATGATGCAGTTGAGGTGTATCAGGCAGACCTTTCCGGTGAACCTGTCGCCTGACAGCGGCAGTCTAATTTGACAACGACTCGATGAAACTTCGTGGAAGAAATGTACCCTCCAAAATCTAAAACATATTTTTCGGAGGTACTATTTATGGCTTTCTTTAATTCTGCTGTTGGTGTTCTTCAGACCCTCGTTGTGGCGCTGGGCGCTGGCCTCGGCATTTGGGGTGCGATCAATCTGCTGGAGGGCTACGGCAACGACAACCGTGCGATGCGTTCCTGACTGAAAAGGTCAGGCACAGGTCGAAGGACGAATGAAGTCCAAAACCTTGGAGAACTGATATTTCGATGGATGAAATGAGGGGGTAACGCCCCGAAGCGTCCACACTAATACTCCGACTGGCATAGGTGCGCAACCGCCGATTGTCAGAAGCTCGGTGAAGTCGGCAGAGAGATGCCGTAGTTTTGGCTGCAAGGCTGAAATCGAAAGCTGTCCAGAGGTGGATAGCGCATCCTATATGCCGGGTGTCAGCCGCACATGGTTAGTATGTATGGAAATACTGACGAACTTCTGAATGTACAAGTCTAAACGTTGATACCATCGAAACGGTGGTACTCCTTATACGGAGGTATTCGTGGACAAGTAAAAATGGTTGTTATGAAAGTCCATGTGCCGTTACAGGCGGCACGATTCGTAAAGAATTGAATACAGGCTTAGAGGAAGAACCTAAATGCGGCCCATGATAGAAATATCGGAACGCAGGAAGCTGAAAACATTTAGCCTGTTGCAAGGCTGCGAGATGGTGGATGGGAATACCTTCGTGAGAAGGCAATAACCATTCTTTGTTTCAGTGAAAGTAGTGGCGTAGTACCTATGAAGCCGTGAAAAAGTAAACGGTGGAGGAAAGGCCACAAGTCGAATTTGGCAAAAGAAGCACACACAAAGTGTCGCAAGCCCTGTATGACCAAATTCGATGGAACGCCGTGTGCGGTGAAAGCTGCACGCACGGTGTGGAGCCGGGGAAAAGCTGGAGATCATATCAAATGCTTACCTATGGCTATCTGGTGCTAAATCTCAGGGCATGAAGCAGCTGATGGCCGGTGGCGGGGTGGCTTTGATTGGCATTACCCTCGTGCCGCTGCTGTCCGGTCTGTTCGGCTAATCGGCAGCTCGTTTGCTTCCCGTAAATCCACGGAGGGTGCCGCTTTCGGGCGGCATCCTCCCGAAAGGAGGGCAACCCTATGGATTTCTTATGGGATAAGATCACGGAATGGCTGAAAGAAATGCTCATCGGCGGTATCGTGAGCAATCTGTCCGGGATGTTCGATGCGACCAATCAAAAGGTTGCCGAGATCTCCGGTCAGGTGGGCTTATCGCCGCAGGCATGGAACGGCAGCATTTTCAGCATGATACAAAACCTGTCGGAAACCGTGATCGTCCCCATCGCAGGCGCAATTCTCGCCTTTGTGATGACGCTGGAACTGATCCAGCTCATTACCGACAAAAATAACCTCAACGACATGGACACATGGATATTCTTCAAGTGGGCGTTCAAGTCCGCTGCCGCTGTCCTGATTGTAACAAACACATGGACGATTGTGATGGGCGTGTTCGATGCCGCCCAAAGCGTCGTTGCCAGCGCCTCCGGGCTGATTATCGGCGACACCAGCATCAACATTTCAAGCGTCATGGTGGGCATTGAGGATCGGCTGATGGAAATGGAGCTGGGGCCGCTCTTCGGCCTGTGGTTCCAATCGCTGTTCGTGGGCATTACCATGTGGGCGCTGACCATCTGCATTTTCATTATCACATTCGGAAGAATGATTGAAATATATCTCGTCACCTCTGTTGCCCCCATCCCAATGGCGACCATGATGGGCAAGGAGTGGGGCGGCATGGGGCAGAATTACATCCGCTCCCTGCTGGCACTGGGCTTCCAAGCGTTTTTGATTATCGTCTGCGTTGCCATTTACGCGGTTTTGGTGCAGAACATCGCGCTTGTGGATGACATCATCTACGCCATCTGGACTTGCATGGGCTACACGGTGCTGCTGTGCTTCTGCCTGTTCAAAACGAGCAGCCTTGCCAAGTCCGTGTTCAATGCACATTAACGGGGGTGATACCATGCTGACACTCACGCCCGTCGCGCTTGCAACAGCGAACGCATTTGTCAATGCGCATCACCGGCACCATAAGGCAACTGCTGGACATAAGTTTTCCATCGGCTGTGCCAAGGATGGAGAGCTTGTCGGTGTTGCAATCGTAGGCCGTCCTGTGAGCCGGTATCTGGATGATGGCTGGACATTGGAAGTCAATCGTCTTTGTACCACCGGCGAGAGAAACGCTTGCAGTATTCTCTATGCCGCATCTGCGCGGGCGGCAAAGGCAATGGGATACCGCAAGATCATCACCTATACGCTGGATAGCGAGAATGGCAGCAGCCTCCGCGCCGCTGGCTGGAGCTGTGCAGGCATGGCAGGCGGCAAATGCTGGACAGGCAGCCGCAAGCCCGCCTCCGCTTTGTACCCGGCGCAGATGAAACTTCGATATGAAAAGCTCTTGTAAAGGGGGATTTCTATGGCCTATGTCAACGTCCCAAAGGACTTAACCAAAGTTAAGACCAAGGTATTATTCAACCTCACGAAACGGCAGCTTATCTGCTTCGGAAGCGGCGCACTCATCGGTGTACCGCTTTTCTTCTTGCTCAAGGGCAGCATCGGCACCAGCCCCGCCGCCATGGTGATGATGGTGGTGATGATCCCGGCTATGCTGTTCGCCATGTATGAAAAGAACGGTCAGCCGTTGGAGGTCGTCATCCGCAACATCTACCGCGTGTGCTTCCAGAGGCCAAAGCAGCGCCCGTATAAGACCAACAATTTTTATGCCGTTCTGGAGCGGCAAAACCAGTTAGACCGGGAGGTGTATCAAATTGTCCGAAAAGAAAAAGCTGACCCGCGCCGAACGAAAACAGATCGAAGCCGCCATCGCAAGAGCGAACCGAACGGATAAGAAAGAAAAATCGGCGCAGGACAGCATCCCGTATCAGCGTATGTGGCCGGACGGCATCTGCCGTGTGACCGACACGCGCTACACCAAAACGATCCAGTATCAGGACATCAACTACCAGCTCTCGCAGAATGAGGACAAGACCGCCATCTTTGAGGCGTGGTGCGATTTCCTGAACTACTTTGACAGCTCCGTGCAATTCCAGCTTTCCTTTGTGAACCTCTCGGCTTCGCAGGAAACCTTTGCACGGAGCATTTCCATTCCGCCCTGCGGGGACGAGTTTGACGGCATCCGCGCCGAGTACGCCGGTATGCTGCAAAATCAGCTTGCCCGCGGCAACAACGGCCTCATTAAGACCAAATATCTCACGTTCGGCGTTGAGGCCGACAACCTCCGCGCTGCCAAGCCCCGTTTGGAGCGCATCGAAACCGATCTTCTGAACAACTTCAAGCGGCTGGGCGTTGTGGCTGCGCCGCTGAACGGCTTTGAGCGCCTGCACGTCATGCACGACATTCTGCGGATGGACGAGCAGGAGCCGTTCCGCTTTTCGTGGGACTGGCTGGCTCCCTCCGGGCTGTCCACTAAGGACTTTATCGCGCCCAGCTCCTTTGAGTTCAAGACCGGCAGGCAGTTTCGTATGGGCAAAAAACTGGGCGCGGTCAGCTTCGTGCAGATTTTGGCACCGGAGCTGAATGACCGGATGCTGGCGGATTTTCTGGATATGGAGAGCAGCGTCCTCGTCAATCTCCATGTGCAGTCTGTGGATCAGGTCAACGCCATCAAGACCGTCAAGCGCAAGATCACCGATCTCGACAAGTCCAAAATCGAGGAACAGAAGAAGGCCGTCCGCGCCGGGTACGATATGGACATTATCCCATCCGACCTTGCCACCTACGGCGCAGAAGCCAAAAAGCTGTTGCAGGATTTGCAGTCCCGCAACGAGCGAATGTTCCTGCTGACCTTCCTCATTCTCAACACGGCGGACACACCCCGGCAGCTTGACAACAACATCTTCCAGATCTCCAGTATCGTGCAGAAGTATAACTGTGCGCTGACCCGGCTGGACTTCCAGCAGGAGGAAGGACTGATGAGCAGCCTCCCGCTGGGGCTGAATCAGATCGAGATTCAGCGGGGCTTGACCACTTCCAGCGTGGCAGTCTTCGTCCCCTTTACCACGCAGGAGCTGTTCCAGAACGGTTCGGAGGCGCTGTATTACGGCATCAACGCCCTGTCCAACAACCTTATCATGGTAGACCGGAAGCTGCTGAAAAATCCCAACGGCCTGATTTTAGGCACTCCCGGCAGCGGCAAGTCGTTTTCGGCAAAACGTGAGATCACCAATGCGTTTCTCATCTGCCCCAAGGATGACATCATCATCTGTGACCCGGAGGGCGAATATACACCGCTGGTGGAGCGTTTGCACGGTCAGGTCATTAAGCTGTCGCCCACCGGCAAGGGCTACGACGGTTCGCCCTGCTATATCAATCCGATGGACTTGAATCTGGATTACAGCGACGATGATAACCCGCTGAGCCTGAAATCCGACTTCATTCTGTCGCTGTGCGAGCTGATCGTCGGCGGCAAGGATGGGCTTGCCCCTGTGGAAAAGACCATCATCGACCGCTGCGTTCGCATCGTCTACCGGGACTACCTCAATGATCCGAAACCGGAGAATATGCCGTTGCTGGAGGACTTGTATAACGCCCTCCGTGCGCAGGATGAAAAGGAAGCGCAGTACATTGCCACTGCTTTGGAAATCTACGTCACCGGTTCTCTGAATGTGTTCAACCATCACACGAACGTGGATGTGAACAGCCGCATCGTCTGCTATGACATCAAGGAGCTGGGCAAGCAGCTCAAGAAAATCGGGATGCTGGTGGTGCAAGATCAGGTCTGGAACCGTGTGACCATCAACCGCGCCGCCCATAAAACGACCCGCTACTATCTTGACGAGTTCCATCTTCTTTTGAAGGAGGAACAGACGGCTTCGTACAGTGTCGAAATCTGGAAACGCTATCGCAAATGGGGCGGCATTCCCACCGGGATCACGCAAAATGTCAAAGACCTGTTATCCAGCCGGGAGGTTGAGAACATTTTTGAGAACAGCGATTTCATCTATATGCTCAATCAGGCCGCTGGCGACCGGCAGATTCTCGCAAAGCAGCTCAACATTTCGCCGCATCAGCTTTCTTATGTGACCCACTCCGGCGAGGGCGAGGGGCTGCTGTTCTACGGCAACACGATCCTGCCCTTCATTGACCACTTCCCGAAGGACACCGAGCTGTACCGCGTCATGACCACCAAACCGCAAGAGGTGGCGTCGGCATGAAAAGAGAACCGCGTTTGCAGTTTTCCGACGCCGATCTTGCCGAGCCGAAGCTGGAAAAGCCCATCAAGCGGGTGAAAAAAGCGGAGGCCAAGGCGGATAAGGCGCAGGCGAAAATCCCCAAGAAAACCGTGGTCAAAAAGGAACGCGGCTTTGATCCTGCCACCGGCAAGGTCAAAACGCAGCTCCGGTTTGAGGAGGTGGATAAGAAAAAGCCGCCCTCAAAGCTGACCCATGCCGTGCGAGATGCCCCCGCCAACCTCATTCTCTCTCAGGTTCACCGGGAGGTGCGGCAGAGCGAGGATGACAATGTAGGCGTAGAGGCCGCGCACAAGGTAGAGCAAGCCGTGGAGTGCGGCGGGCGGCTGGTGCAGTCTGCCCACCGCGCCCATCAGCTCAAGCCTTATCGTGCTGCCATCCGTGCAGAGAAAAAGCTGGAACGAGCCAATCTTGACGCGCTCCAGAAGAAAACAGAGATCGACAGCCCCACCAGCAATCCCGTTTCCAAATGGCAGCAGAAGCAGGCAATTAAGAAGCAGTATGCCGCTGCCAAGCACAATCAGGCGGCGCAGACTACGGCAAAGGCGGCAGAGAATACCGCCAAGGCCGCGAAAAAAGCCGCTGAAAAGGCTGAGAAAGCGGGCAAATATGTGTGGGAACACCGGCGCGGCTTTGCCATTGCCGCCGCGATTCTGCTGATGCTGGCATTTCTGCTCAACGGCCTGTCCTCCTGCTCGGTGATGATGGATGGCGTCGGCTCCGGGATCGCGGCCAGTACCTATCCATCGCAGGACGCCGATATGCTGGGTGCGGAAGCGCAGTATTGCGAAATGGAGGCAGAGCTTCAGCGCTACCTCGACACCTACGAAAGCACCCATGACTACGATGAGTACCACTTTGATCTGGACACCATCGAGCATGACCCCTATGTACTCATTTCCATAATTACGGCGCTGCATCAAGGGGAATGGACGCTGGATGAGGTGCAGGGTACGCTCCAGATGCTCTTTGACCGCCAGTACATTTTGACCGAGGATGTGGTGGTGGAAACCCGCTACCGCACGGAAACCGACACATGGACGGACGCGGACGGCAACACCCATACGGACACCTATCAGGTGCCGTATGACTACTACATCTGCACGGTCACGCTGGAAAACTTCAATCTCTCCCATGTTCCCGTCTACATTATGAGCGAAGAACAGCTCGGAATGTACGCCACCTATATGGCCACCCTCGGCAACCGTCCCGACCTGTTCCCCGGTTCAGGCTACATCGGCAAGTATGTGGAGGGCAGCTATACCGACTACGACATTCCCCCGGAGGCGCTGGACGATGAGGTATTTGACGCCATCATCAAGGAAGCGGAAAAGTATCTCGGCTACCCCTACGTTTGGGGCGGCAGCAGTCCCTCCACCTCGTTTGACTGTTCGGGCTTCGTCAGTTGGGTCATCAATCATTCCGGTTGGGATGTGGGCAGGCTGGGCGCGCAGGGACTTTGCAATATCTGTACGCCCGTATCCTCTGCCAACGTCAAACCGGGCGATCTGGTGTTTTTCACCGGAACGTATGATACCCCCGGTGTCAGCCATGTGGGTATCTACGTCGGCAACAATATGATGATCCACTGCGGAGATCCGATCTCTTATGCAAACTTAAATTCAAGCTATTGGCAGTCCCATTTCTACCGTTATGGGCGCTTGCCGTAAAGGAGAGTGAACGATATGAACCCGAAAATTATGAAGCTCCGTGGAGAGCTGGAGAAGAACAAAGGCAAAATTTCCGATCTGCAAGGCCGCAACCGCGAGCTGGAAAAGCAGATTCGTGAGCTGGAGGACACTGACATCATCGGCATGGTGCGTGAGAACGGCATGACGATGGAGCAGTTTGCCGAGCTGTTCCGCCGTATGCAGGCCGCGCCTGCACCGGCCACTTCGGAAAAGGAGGCGTTGAACCATGACTAAGAACACACCGCGCATTTTTATCAGTCTGCTGCTGATGCTCCTGTGTATCGGGATTCTCCCCGTTTCCGCTTTTGCCAGCAGCGGCGACTATCCCGATGATACGCTGCCTGCCGTCGAAAGCAGCGCCGCAGACACGCAGGAAACAAAACAGATCGGCACGGTCACGACCAACGGCGGCAACCTGAACGTCCGCACCGGCGCGGGACTGGACAACACTGCGTTTACGCAGCTCCCCAACGGCACGGTGGTCGATGTGATTGGCAGGGACGGCGATTGGGTAAAAATCCTGCTGCCTGCCCGTGTGGGCTATGTGTACGGCAGCTATCTGACCGTCACCGACGCCGCCGACAGTACCGTGAGTATCGGCGGCATTACGCTTCCGTTTGATGAAAAAGAGCTGGCCGACCTCTGGCAGCTCCTTGTCGGCAGCATGACGGGCGGCAGCGACGCGCTGACACCGGACGGTAATCTGACGCTGATCGACGATATTGGCTCCAGCACCAAGGCAGGAAAACAGTTCATTACGCTGGAAAGCAAGAACGGCAATGTATTTTACATGATTATTGACCGTGACGATGAGGGCGAAGAAACCGTCCACTTCTTAAATCAGGTGGATGAGGCTGACCTGATGGCGCTGACCGGCGAGGAAGAAACGCCCGCCACTTGCTCCTGCACCACAAAATGCGTGGCCGGTACGGTCAATACATCCTGCCCCGTCTGCGCGGTCAACATGACCGAGTGCGCGGGCAAGGAGGCAAAGCCCGAAGTCCCCACCGAGCCGACAGAACCCGCCGCCGAGGAACCGGAGAAAAAGAGCGGCGTGGGCGGCATCCTTGTCGTTCTGCTGATCGTCGCGCTGGGCGGCGGTGCCGCGTTCTACATTTTCAAGCAGAAAAAGGCCAAGCCGCAGACCAAGGGCAGCGCCGATCTGGACGATTATGACTACGGCGAGGACGAGGACGAATACGAGTTTGAGCCGTATGAGGGCGAACCGGAACAGGATACTACGGAGGATACAGACGCATGAGATATTTCACCAACAATCCGCTGGAACGCCTGATGATGCAGAAGCCGAAAGCAGCGCGGGAGGACAGCCCTCCCGACGCTGCCAAGGAACACTTCTGCTATGGCTGTAAGCGCTTCGGACAGAGCTGCGTTCGTCCCTGCTACCGTGACGTAAAGAGAATGGAGGCTGCACCATGCGCCTTGTGATCGCCGAAAAACCCTCCGTGGCGCAGAGCATCGCCGCCGTGCTGGGTGCTAAATCACGGCATGACGGGTATCTGGAGGGCGGCGGGTACATCGTGTCGTGGTGCTTCGGGCATCTGGCAGAGCTGGCCGACGCCGCCGTTTACAATGCCGATGATGCCAAATGGACGCTGGCGGCGCTGCCCATCATTCCTACCTCGTTCCGCTTCATCGTCCGCTCTGAAAAGCAGAAGCAGTTTGACATTCTGCGGGAGCTGATGCGCCGGGAGGATGTGACCGAAGTGGTCAACGCCTGCGACGCAGGGCGCGAGGGTGAGCTGATCTTCCGCACGGTTTACTGCCTTACGGGATGCTCCAAGCCGATTCTGCGGCTTTGGATTTCTTCAATGGAGGATGATGCCATCCGCAGCGGCTTCCAGCAGCTTAAGTCTGGGCGCGACTATGACGGCCTGCATCAATCCGCCCTCTGCCGCGCCAAGGCCGATTGGCTGGTTGGTATCAACGCCACGCGGTATTTCTCCCTGACGTATGGCCGCACATTGAACATTGGGCGCGTCATGTCGCCCACGCTGGCGCTGCTGGTACAGCGCGAGGCGGAGATCTCCGCATTTGCGGCAGAACCGTTCTACACCGTCCAGCTCGATTGCGGCTTTCCCGCCACGACAGGCCGAATGAAGGACAGGAAGGACGCCGACGCCATCGCCAACGCCTGCAAGGGCAAGGCAGTAACCGTCAAAAGCGTGGAGCGCAAGGAAAAGGCCGAGAAAGCGCCCGCGCTCTACGATTTGACCTCCCTCCAGCGCGACGCCAACCGCGTTCTCGGCTACACCTCTCAGCAGACCCTCGACTATCTCCAAGCGCTCTATGAAAAGAAGCTCTGTACCTACCCGCGCACCGACAGCCACTATCTGACCGACGATATGGAGGGCAGCGTCCCCGGCCTTGTCGCCGCCGCTGCCGCTGCCTGCGGCGTGGAGAAGCCGCCGACCATCTGCGCCAAGCAGGTGTGCAGCAGCAAAAAAGTCACCGATCACCACGCTATCGTCCCCACCATCAGCGCGGAAAAGGTAGATATGGCCTCTCTGCCGCTGGGCGAACGCGAGGTGCTGAAGCTGGCGGCAAGGGGCTTGCTTCGTGCGGTGGATGAACCACATCGCTACGCAGAAACGGTCATTACGGTGGACTGCGCCGGTCAGAGCTTCACCGCCAAGGGCAAAACCGTCCTTGCTCCCGGCTGGAAGCGCTATGAGCAGGAGCAGGCAGAGGCAGCGCCCGCGCTGCCGGTGGTAACGGAGAATCAGACGCTTTCCGTATCTGCCGCATCGGTCAAGACCGGAAAAACCACGCCGCCCAAGCATTTCACCGAGGATACGCTGCTGGCCGCGATGGAAAACGCGAGCAAGGAGGATATGCCAGATGATGCCGAGCGCAAGGGCATCGGAACCCCGGCGACCCGCTCCGGTATCATTGAAAAGCTGGTGTCCTCCGGTTTTGTGGAGCGCAGGAAGTCCAAAAAGATCACAAATCTGCTGCCCACCTCCACCGGCACGGCGCTTATCACCGTTCTGCCCGAACAGCTCCAGTCTCCGCAGCTCACCGCTGAATGGGAGCACCGCCTGAAAGAGATCGAGCGCGGCGAAATCGCCCCGGACAGCTTCATGGATGGGATCGCCGCCATGCTGAATGAGCTGGTGCAGACCTACAAGCCCATCCCCGGTGCGGAAGTCCTGTTCCCCTCCGGGCGCGAGGTGGTCGGCCAGTGTCCCCGCTGCGGAGCCGAGGTGACGGAATCACCGAAAGGCTTTTTCTGCGAGAACCGCACCTGTTCCTTTGTTCTCTGGAAAAACAGCCGCTTTTTCACCGCCAAGAAAAAGGCGCTGACGAAATCTCTTGCCGCTGCGCTTTTGAAAAATGGCCGCGCCCCGCTGAAAGGCTGCTACTCGGAAAAGACCGGGAAAACCTATGATGCCAGCGTTTTTTTGGAGGACGATGGGCAGCGCGCGGGCTATAAGCTGGTGTTCGACAATGACTGATGCGCCGCGTATGGATCACAAGCAGCTCCGCCGCGCCAAGAAGCTCATTCGGAAGCTCTGCTGTAATTACGATCACGGCAACTGCCTCGCGCTGGATGATGGAGAGCCTTGCGTCTGCGTACAGGGTATTTCCTACTCGCTGCTGTGCAACTGGTTCCGAAACGCGGTACTTCCCGCCGACCATGAGCTGCTGGCCGACGTGATGCGGGAAAGGCCGGGAAAGCGCTGCGCCGTCTGCGGTAAGCCGGTCTATTCTTCCTCCAATCGCACCAAATATTGCCCCGCCTGCGCCAAGCAGGAGCGTCGAAAGCAGGACGCCAAACGGAAGCGTAAACAATACTGGAACCTCCGCAAATAGAGACTGGGAAAGCCCCGTGCCGCAAGGCTTTTTCCATGCCGGATCGCAAGTGGCTTCGTCATTCTATCCGCAAGCGCAAAAACGGCCTCTATCTGCGGAGAATTGCCCCTGTGCAGGATGTGTTTTCTTCTGCGCAGGGGCGCTATTTTTTCTGAAAGGAGATCATCATGGCTGAAAAACAAACCAGCAAAGACCGGATGCGGGAGATCGTTGACAGCATCGAAAATGGCATCAAGGAGCTGTTCGAGAGCGATAAGTACCAGCAGTATCTCTCCACTATGAGCCGCTTTCACCGCTACTCGGTCAACAACACCATGCTCATCTATATGCAGCGCCCCGACGCCACCCATGTGGCGGGCTTCAACAAGTGGCGCGATCAGTTCGGCAGGAACGTCCTGAAAGGCGAAAAAGGCATTCGCATCATCGCTCCCACTCCCTATAAGAAAAAGGTCGAGGAAATCAAGACCGACCCGGAAACCAATGCGCCGATGCTGGATGCGGACGGCAAGGCCATCATTGAGGAAAAGGAAATCCGTATTCCCATGTTCAAAGTGGTGTCCGTCTTTGATGTGTCACAGACTGCGGGAAAGCCCTTGCCCCAGCTTGCCGCCGATCTGAGCGGCAATGTGCAGCAGTATGAGGTTTTCATGGAGGCGCTGCGCCGTGCTTCTCCCGTTCCGATAGAGATAAAGCCCGTTGCGCGGGATACGGACGGCTTTTTCAGCATTAAGGCGCAGAGCATCACCATCCGCGCCGGTATGAGTGAGGTGCAGACGGTATGCGCCGCCGTCCATGAGATTGCCCACGCCAAGCTCCACGACTACGAACACATGACGGAGCTTGCGGACGATGGTGAGACGATCCTTGTCCCCGGCGAAAAGAGCCGCAACACCGAGGAGGTCGAGGCCGAAAGCATCTCCTATGCGGTCTGCCAGTATTACGGCATTGAAACGGGCGAAAACAGCTTCGGCTATATCGCCACATGGTCAAAGGGCAAGGAGCTGAAAGAGCTTCGCGCCAGTCTGGAAACCATCAACAAGACGGCTTCCGAGCTGATTACTGACATTGACCGGCACTTTGCGGAGATTTGCAAGGAGCGCGGCATCAATCGTGAAGAAGTGAGCGCCTCACAAACAGACGAAGCGCTTTATCTTGTGGATGGCTCGGTATATCTCCATGTGCAGCATACAGACGGCGGTTGGGACTATTCGCTCTACGACAAGGAAAGCAAAAAGCTGCTGGATGGCGGTGTTATTGACAGCAGCGCCATTGAAGATTCGCCGGTTGCATCTGTTGCCGGGGCTGTCCGAACGGAGGTATTTGCCATTCAGGGCATGACACCAACCAAGGTGACCTTTGCAGATATGGAAATTCTGGAGGATTTACAGGAGGCGCAGATTACGCCGCCCTTGGACAGCGAACAGATCACCGGCGCAGTCGCTGTTCCCACCGATGCGGCAGATAATATGCTCCCGGAGCTGGAACAGGCCGTCCCGATGCCTGACCCCACGCTGACGGTGGATGATATGCGCAGCTATGGGTATCTGGACAGCGATATGCTCCCGCTTTCCAAGGATCGGGCGGTGGAACTGCTGGAGCATGACATCACGGTTTATATGCTCTATCCCGACAACGCCGAGGAAATGGTCTTTGAAGCCGAGGACATCATCAAGCACGACGGAATGTTCGGCGTCACAAGACCGGATTGGGATGCGGTCAAGGGCCATATTCCTCCCCGCGATGTGGAGCAGCGTTTTTTGAACAGTCCCACCGATTCTATGGCGATCTACCAACTGCGCCGGGATGCGCCGGTGGAGCTTCGTTTTGCCAATCTCGGCAGTCTGGCCGCGCCGCCTGACCCTGCCAACTATGAAGCTGTCTATACCCGTGAGGTGTACCCGGACGATGATACCGGCAGAATCCTTGAAAACTTCTACTACATTTTCAACGACGAGCGCCCCGGCGATTTTGTGGGACACAGCCTCTCCGTCAGCGACATCGTTGCGCTGAAACAGAACGGCAAGGTATCCTATCACTACTGTGACAGCATGGGATTTCAGGAGCTGCCCGCCTTTCAGAAACCGGAGAATTACCTGAAAGCCGCCGAAATGTCGATGGAGGACGATTACGGCATGATCGACGGCATTATCAACAACGGCCCCAAACAGCCCACCGTCGCCGACCTTGAAGCACAGGTCAAGGCCGGTATGTCCATCTCCTTGATGGATTTGGCAGAGGCGGCACACCGGGAAAAGAAGAAATCTGTGCTGGAGCAGCTCAAAAGCCAACCGGCCCAAGAACGTCCACACAAAACAGCGCCCAAAAAGAGCGCGGAAAAGGAGCTTTGATATGAACATCACCTTTGAAGAACGCCAGCTTATGAGCCTCTACAACACCGGCACCCGCACGGGCTTGATCGCGGCGCTGGAGGAAATGCGCGGCTACCTCGCTGCGGATGAAACGGAGCTGCGGGAGCTGACGGACAGCGCCATCGCAAAGCTGCGCAGGATGAGCGACGCGGAATATGACGCGCTCGACCTGTTCCCCGATTTTGAAAAGGAGGATATGGATGCCGAGTAAAGTACAGCTCTATGCGCAGATGGCAGACCGCACGGCGGAGCAGATCACGGGAAGCTACCAGAAGTGGACGGCATTTCTGACCACCGCCGCAAGGCTGTATAAGTACCCCTACAATGAACAGCTCATGATTTTCGCCCAGCGCCCGGAAGCCACGGCCTGCGCGGAATACGACCTTTGGAATAAGCAGATGCGCCGCTATGTGCGGCGAGGCAGCAAGGGCATCGCCCTTGTGGATACCAGCAGCGACCAACCCAAACTCCGATATGTATTCGATGTTTCCGACACCAGCGGCGGCGAGAACTCTCGCCGCCCTTATCTTTGGGAATATCGGCAAGAGCATCGTGAGGTGGTATCTGCGGCGCTGGAACAGCGCTTCGATGTTTCCGGTGAAAACGGACTTGCCGATCAGTTGGAGCGTGTGGCGGCGCAGCTTGTAGATGAATACTGGCACGACAATCGGCGCGATATTGTCGGCATCGTTGACGGTTCCTTTTTGGAAGGTTATGATGAGTTCAACATCGGAGCCGCTTTTCGGAACGCCGCCGTTGTCAGCACCACCTATACGCTGCTGTCCCGCTGCGGGATGCAGCTGGGAGATTACTTCGAGCATGAGGATTTTCTGAACGTCTTTGATTTCAACACCCCGCAGACCGTCGCCGCTCTTGGAACGGCCATCAGCCAGTCCAGCGAGCTGGTGCTGCGGCAGATCGAAGTCACCATCAAGAATTATGAGCGCGAGAAAATCGCGGAAAGGAGCGAAAGCCATGAGCGAACTGACCTACACCCGCAGCGGGGATTATCTGATTCCCGACCTGAGCCTGACAGAGCAGCCGCAAGCCCCGCTGGGCAAGTACGGCAGGATGCGGAAGGATTACCTGAAGGAGCATTGTCCGGTGCTGTGGAACAGCCTGCTGCTGTCCGAGAAGCTGTACCCCCATCTGCGGGAGATCGACGAGGCAGCGAACAACCGACTGGAACAGATGATGCCGGAGCTGATGAAGTCGGCAGGCGTGACGGAAGCGTTGAAAGCCAGCGACCCGATGAAGTGGGTAGGGCTGATGAACACGCTGAAAGCGCAGGCCGAGGAAACGATCCTCACGGAACTGGTGTTCAGCTAAATATGTTCGATGCCCCTGCTGGGGCGCAGATGTCCTTCTTCCCCTCAGAGGCAGAACAAATTCAATCCATCGCAGAAGCGGAGAGTGTAACACCCTCCGCTTTTTCTATGTTCATTTCTCAGGATAATATTGACCACATCCTGCGCGCGGGCGGTAATGCGGATGCAGCGAGGATGAAAATTGCTGCGGAATTCTCCAAGCAAAAGCCTTTAGAGGATCGCGCGGCATTTCTGAAAGCTCTTTACCACGGCGGCAACGGCCTGATTACGGATAACGGCAGGTTTTCCGCATGGTACGGGGATGATGGTATCCATATTGCAACCGGAGATACCTCTCGCTATCTTCGCTCTGCACAAGTGATAGGCTGGGCAGATGCGGCGGAGCGTATTGAGGAACTTCTGGACGGCGGCGCATTTGCCACCAATCTTGAGGTCACGGAAGCCCCGCGCTATGAGCGGCTGGGTATTGCTGTGGATGTCTGGAACCTTTATCACGATTTCTCGGATGAAGCAAAGTCGCTGGGGTATCTGTCCTGCTTGGGTAATATCCATAGCACCAGCTTTCCAGAGGAAACGGAGCGTCTGACGGACGATCTGCTGAATCCGGCGTTCCGGGATAGGCTCCTGTCAGAATACAAGGTATTCATGGACGCCTACCGCGAAAACCGTGCGCTGCTGCGCTTCCATTACCACCGGCCGCAGGCACTTCTCACACGTTTAGAAGATCTGTCCCTTCCACGAAAGGAATTCCGTTCCGATATGGAGGCTATTCCAGCAACCGGCAGGTTTATCACCGAAGATGAAATTGCTGCTTCTCTTGCAAACGGAAGCAGCTTTGAGGGTGGAAAGGCCCGCATCTATGCGTTTTTCCAGACTTCGCACACCCCCAAGGAGAATGCCGATTTTCTGAAAAAGGAGTACGGCATCGGCGGGCATACCCATGCCGTATCCAGAGAAAGCGGCAGCTACGAGGATCACGGCAGCAAAGGCATCACGTTGAAAAAAGCGGGCTGTGCAGATGTTCAGATGAATTGGAACAAGGTCGCTTCGCGTATCTCGGAGCTGATTCGGATGAACCGCTATTTTACACCAGACGAACAGGCGCTTTATGATAAGGCGCAGGCACAGGATGTAGTGCGAAACACCGCCTACGACAGCTATAACGCCATCAAGGAATCCCACCCGGACAACATCGTGCTGTTTCAGGTGGGGGATTTCTTTGAAATGTATGGCGAGGACGCAAAACAGGTGGCGGAGCTGCTGGATATGAACCTGACCACCCGCAATATCCCCGGCGCTGGCCGTGTGGAAATGTGTGGCCTTCCGTCGAACAATTTAGAGATGTATGTGGAGAAATTGCGCGATAAGTACGACGTGACGATTGCCGAAGCGTCAGACTTTAGGGGTGAGCGCCACATTTACACGCTGCGCTCTATTGACCATGAAGCAGAAGCCTCCATCGACGTACAGGAAACGGAGTTTGGCGCTGACGGTTCAAACGTGTTCCATGATCCTGCCGCCGATGTGACGCAGCCCACGGTACGGGAGCTGTTTGACGGGTACAAGCTGACCGTTGGCAACGCGCTTTCCAAAGATACGGCTTTTGTCAATGCCTGCCGCAATTCAGACCGCCAGAACGCTTATCTGGAGGGTGCGGACGCTATCCGTCGTATTGTCACGGCATCTGATGATCTCCAGCTTGTCCGCCTGTACTTTGATATGCCCGCGTTCCATAACCGGCTGCATCAGGAGCTTTTGGAGGAACTGTATCCCACGCTGGCAGCGACGGTCGCACCCTCTCCCTATCAGATCACACAGGAGGACATTGACAACGCGCTTCTGGATTGGCACAACAACCTAAAGGGCAAGCAGGAAGTCGCACTATATATGCAGGCGCATGGGCGAGAACGCAGCACCGCCGCATGGCTGGCTGCAAAATATGGCTGGGAAGATAGCAAAACTCCCATGTATATCCATGTAGGAAACGCCGAGCCGGTGACGCTCACATGGGCGCAGGTACAGCGGCGGTTGGCACAGCTCATCCGCGAGAATAAATTTTACGATGAGAATGAGCGACTGCGGTTATTTTCACCTGACCGATACTCCATTCGTCTGCATCCCGGCGAGGGCGGAATTACCGGCATTTGGGATGAGGTGTTGGAACGGTTCTGCGGAGATGGGGAACAAACGCTCCGCTTTGCAGAACAGAATAACGCCATTGCTTACTTGACTGGCATCAAACGGGATATGGGAATTGAGCTATCCCCTCCGGCGTTTACAACACCGCTTGGCTATACTTATCATATTGGAGATCGCATTTCATCCATAGAGTTAGACCACATAGCAGCAGTCGGCGCTATCGCGCGTGTAGATGAAGATCACGTCTGGCACACATTACCGAACGCACCCGGACAGGAACCTGTCAGCATCGACCGCAATTCCTTTGAACGCTACCTCGACACCAGATATTTCGAGGTTTCTGAACCGGAGCCGCAGCGCGTCATTGCGGCGCAGCACACAGAACAGCCAACCCCGGAGACGCCGCAAGCGGTTCAAAACCTTATGGGGCAGCGCGTGGAAATTGATGGTAAGTTCTATAACGTTGATTCCGCAGATGAAACTGTCGCGCATCTCAGCGTCGTTTCATCCTCCAGCGAGAGCAATCACGAGCCGGAACACAGAACCGAACCGGTTTCTGCTGTCCTCACACGAATTGCAGATCAGGGTCGTGAGCTTGCGCCGAATATTTCGGCATATCAGGCACTTCGTGCAGAGCATCCCGAAAAGCTCATCGGTGTCCGCGTCGGAGAACGGCTGCTTTTTTATGGCGCGGATGCAGAACGAGCCGCCAGCGCTTTGAATCGCCGCCTGCTGCAACGCGATATTCCCGGTATGGGCGAAACCGCTGTGACCGGCTATGATTTTGGACAATGGGCAAGCGCCGCAAAGCGGCTGCTGGAGCATGGACACAGCTTCGTGTTTGCGCAGCCAAATGAAACCGACGGCTATGATGTTATCAACGAGGCCGATGCCAAGGAGTATATCCCCATTGGCATGGAGCTGGAGATTGACGGACGGAAGTTTGTCATTGACAGCGTAAATTTCGGCACGGATGAAGTATCTCTGCGCGATGTAACTTTTCAAAACAGGCAGGGCTTTCCCATCTTCCGCGCTGAACACATTGCGTTTATACGCTCGTTTGTTGAAGAGCAGGAACGGGAGCAGCCGCAGCCTGTCACCAAACCCGCCGCGTTCTATCCTGCCGAGAAAACGCACTTGCCCTACGACATAGAAATCCAAACGCTGCACATCCCGGAACCGGAGCATGACCCGCCCTCTGCGGAACCCGCCAAGCCTGAACCACCCGCCATGAGCGAGGAAGAAGCTCTGATTCTGGAGCAGGAAGGGCGCGCGGCACTTTCGGAAATGGGCGAGTTCGTGCCTGATTTTGATGATGCCATCTCTCAGGCCGAGATCGACGAGCCTCCCGCACACCGTCCTGCGGTATCCATCCCCGTTGACGGCGAGTGGCAGGGCTTTCCCAGCGTTGCCGCTGCGGAGCAGGCCGCTTACGCTGACTTCAAGGCGGCAAGCCACCGCGACGCGCAGAATTTCCACATCACCGATGATACCCTCGGCGTCGGCGGCGCAAAAGCAAAGTTTCGGGCAAATATGGCGGCGATCCGCCTCCTGCAAGAGCTGGAGTTTGAGGGCTTACAGGCCAGCCCGGAGCAGCAGGAAATCCTCTCCCGCTATGTGGGCTGGGGCGGTCTTGCGGATGCCTTCGACGAGAATAAGCCAAACTGGTCGGACGAGTTTGCAGAGCTGTACGCCACACTCTCCCCGGAGGAATACGCTGCGGCCAGAGCGTCCACGCTGAACGCCCACTACACCAGCCCCACCGTCATCAAGGCAATCTATGAAGCGGTCGGCAATATGGGCTTCCAGAGCGGTAACATTCTGGAGCCGTCTATGGGCGTTGGCAACTTTTTTGGTCTGCTGCCGGAGCAGATGCAGGGCAGCAAGCTCTACGGCGTGGAGCTGGACAGCATCACCGGACGTATTGCTAAGCAGCTTTATCCCAAGGCGGACATTACCATCGCGGGCTTTGAAACAACGGACAGAAAAGACTTTTACGACCTCGCCGTGGGCAACGTCCCGTTCGGACAATATCAGGTAGATGACCGGGCTTATAACAAGCTCGGTTTTTCCATTCACGACTACTTTTTTGCAAAAACGCTGGATCAGGTGCGACCGGGCGGCGTGATCGCGTTTGTGACCTCCCGCTACACGATGGACAAGCAATCACCCGAAGTCCGCAGGTACATCGCGCAGCGGGCGGAGCTGCTGGGTGCCATTCGTCTGCCCAACAATGCGTTCCGCGCCAACGCCGGTACGGATGTGGTTTCGGACATTCTCTTTCTCCAAAAGCGTGACCGTCCCATTGAGATCGAACCGGATTGGGTACACCTCGGTCAGAACGAGGATGGCTTTGCCATCAACCGCTATTTTGTTGACCACCCGGAGATGATCCTCGGCAGACAGACCTCCGAAAGCACCCAATACGGCAAGCAGGATTTTACCGTTGTCCCCATTGAGGGGCTGGCACTTGCAGATCAGCTCCATGATGCCGTGAAAAACATTCGCGGCACCTATCAGGAGGCGGAACTGCCAGAGCTGGGCGAGGGCGAACAGATCGACACGTCCATCCCCGCAGACCCCAATGTGAAAAACTACTCCTACACCGTGGTGGACGGCGAGGTGTACTACCGGGAAAACAGCCGCATGGTCAAACCGGAGCTGAACGCCACCGCCGCCGAGCGTGTCAAGGGCATGGTCGCGCTGCGGGATTGCGTGAATGAGCTGATTGCCCTGCAAATGGACGAGTACAGCGCAGAAAGCCGGATTCAGGAAGCGCAGGCCGAGCTAAACCGCCTCTATGATGCGTTCTCCGCAAAACACGGCCTAATCAATGAGCGTGCGAACCGTCTTGCGTTCTCTGACGATTCCTCTTACTACCTCCTGTGTTCGCTGGAAGTGCTGGATGACGACGGAAAGCTGGAGCGCAAGGCGGATATGTTCCATAAGCGCACCATCAAGCAGCAGCGCAGCGTAGATTCTGTGGATACCGCCAGTGAAGCCCTTGCTGTCTGCATCGGAGAAAAAGCCTGCGTCGATCTCAGCTTTATGGCCACCCTCATGGGCGGCAGCGAGAAAATCCCGCAGATCGTTGAGGATTTGAAGGGCGTCATTTACAAGGAACCAAACAGTGGCCCGTTTGACTTGGAGGACGGCGGCGAGCATTGGGCGAAGGGCTGGCAGACGGCGGACGAATATCTCTCCGGCAACGTCCGGCAGAAGCTCCGTACCGCGCAGCGCGTGGCAGCGCGCGACCCATTCTTCGCTGGGAATGTGGACGCCCTGATTGCTGCCCAGCCGAAAGACCTTGAAGCCAGTGAGATTGAGGTGCGGCTGGGCGCGACGTGGCTTGACAAGAAATACATCGAGCAATTCATGTACGAAACCTTTGAAACGCCCCGCTATCTGCGTGGGCAGATCGAGATCAGCTATGTCCCGTACACCGCAGAATGGCAGGTTTCCCGCAAGAGCATGGTGCGCTACAACGACGTGGCGGCATTCACCACCTACGGCACAGACCGTGCCAGCGCCTACCGGCTGCTGGAGGATGCACTGAACCTCCGCGACATTCGCATCTACGATACCATTGAGGACGCAGACGGGCGGGAGCGCCGTGTCCTCAACGCCAAGGAAACCACCCTTGCCGCGCAGAAGCAGCAGCTTATCCGGGATGCGTTCAAGGACTGGATTTGGAAAGACCCGGAGCGGCGCGAAACGCTGGTACGGCAGTACAACGAGGAAATGAACAGCACTCGTCCCCGCGAGTATGACGGCAGCCACATCGTTTTCTCCGGTATGAACCCAGAAATCACCCTCCGAGAGCATCAGAAAAACGCCATCGCCCATGTGCTGTACGGCGGGAATACGCTGCTGGCACACGAGGTCGGCGCGGGAAAAACCTTTGAAATGGTAGCCTCTGCGATGGAATCTAAGAGATTGGGACTGTGCCAGAAGTCCATTTTTGTCGTGCCGAACCATCTGACGGAACAGTGGGCGTCCGAGTTTCTGCGGCTCTATCCTTCGGCCAACATCCTTGTCACTACCAAGAAGGACTTTGAAACCCACAACCGCAAGAAATTCTGCGCCCGTATCGCCACCGGCGACTATGACGCCGTTATCATCGGCCACAGCCAGTTTGAGCGTATCCCCATCAGTCCGGAGCGGCAGGAACGGCTCCTTCACCAGCAGATTGAGGAAATCACCGATGGTATTCAGGATACCAAGCTCGCAGGCGGCAACAGCTTCACCATCAAGAGCTTGGAGCGCACGAAAAAGGGGCTGGAGGCGCGGCTGAAAAAGCTGCAAGCCAGCGACCGCAAGGATGATGTGATTTACTTTGAACAACTTGGCGTAGACAGGATGTTTGTGGACGAGTCGGACAATTATAAAAATCTTTTCCTCTATACGAAGATGCGCAATGTGGCAGGGCTTTCCACCACCGATGCGCAGAAATCCTCGGATATGTTCTCCAAGTGCCGCTACATGGATGAGCTGACTGGCGGGCGCGGCGTGGTGTTTGCCACCGGTACCCCGGTTTCCAACTCCATGACAGAGCTTTACACCATCCAGCGCTATTTGCAGCATGACCGGCTGCAAGAGATGGGTATGGGACACTTCGATTGCTGGGCAAGCCGCTTTGGAGAAACCACCACCGCGCTGGAGCTTGCCCCGGAGGGCTATACTTTAGTAGGACGATAAATAATGCGTTTCTAAATTGAAAATAGGCTATCAAAATCGGTCTTGGAACTTCAAAAATATTTTTTGATTTTCTTGAAAAACAGTTCCGCTTTGTACCCCTATTTTCTCCTATTAGCAGAGGGAGTAATCCCTGTAATGCTAAATCGGATTACATAAGGAAAGGAGGATAAGAGAATGTCAAGGACTTCAAAGATTACAGCACTCTATGAGCGATTATCAAGAGATGATGACCTTAATGGTGAGTCCAATTCAATAACCAATCAAAAGCAATACTTGGAAGATTATGCCCGAAGAAATGGGTTCACGAATATCCGTCATTTTACTGACGATGGTTTTTCGGGTGTAAATTTCAATCGCCCAGGCTTTCAGT
>ENA-OURP01000096-OURP01000096.1-human-gut-metagenome-genome-assembly--contig:-NODE-96-length-37562-cov-3.07135_pt1 | contig 37562 bp, 66 predicted proteins | sample MGYA00242101_ERZ508991 | MGnify/ENA primary metagenome ERZ508991 (study PRJEB26280, sample SAMEA2338730) | human gut metagenome | biome: human gut; feature: human-associated habitat; material: faeces...
AAGGAACAGCGTATCCGCGCCGAGAAGACCAGACTCCGGAGGATCTACAAGCTTCTGCCGAAGGAAGCGGCCGGGACTGTCGCGGGACTCATCGATCAGGCAGCCTTTATGCGCATCGAGTGCGAGGATATGGCGGACGACCTGCGGGAAAACGGCTGGACGGAGAAATTCCAGCAGTCGGAGCGACTGGAGCCATATGACCGCGCCCGGCCCATCGGGCAGGCATACAACTCGACAAACGCGAACTACCAGAAGATCATCAAGCAGCTCACGGCGCTCCTGCCGAAGCCGGACACCGCGCAGAAGCAGGAGGACGACGGCTTTGCAAGCTTTGTCCGGGAGCGTGACGAGGAATGAAACTCACGCGCTACCAGGCGACCTACAACCCCATCCTCGAATACTGGCAGGCTATCCAGGACGGCCGCGAGGTCGTCAGCCTGAAAGTCCAGAAGACCTACCGGCACGTTGTAGAGCAGCTGGAAAACACAGATTCCGAGTTTTACTACTCGCCGCGCCGCGCCAACCACGTCCTCGAATTTTTTGAAAACTACTGCCACCACTCCAAGGGCAAGGCGGGCGGCCAGCTCGTCCGGCTGGAGCTATGGGAAAAAGCGCTGCTGGCGACTGTCTTCGGGTTTATCGACATTGAAGGAAACCGGCAGTACCGCGAAGCGATCCTCATTGTCGGAAAGAAAAACGGCAAGTCGCTGCTGGCCTCAGGCGTCGGCCTGTATTTGCAGCTGGCGGACGGCGAGGCTGGCCCAGAGGTTTACGCCGTGGCCACCAAGCGAGACCAGGCGAAGATCATCTGGCAGGAAGCAAAGCGCATGGTGCAGAAATCACCGGCGCTGCGCAAACGGACGCGCTGTCTGGTCGGCGAGGTGGACAGCGATTATAACGACGGCGTATTCAAGCCGCTGTCCTCGGACAGCGACACGCTCGACGGCCTGAATATCCACGGGGCCATGATGGACGAGATCCATCAGTGGAAAAACGGCAGACCGCTGTACGACATCATTGCCGACGGCGATCAAGCCCGCGCACAGCCGCTGCGATTCATCACATCCACAGCCGGCACCATTCGAGAAGACATCTACGACGAAAAATACGAAGAGGCCGAGCGCATCATAAACGGCTACGAAGATCCGGACGGGTACCACGACCCGCGCCGGATCGCGTTTATTTATGAGCTCGATAAGCGCAGCGAGTGGACAGACCCGGACTGCTGGAAAAAGGCAAATCCGGGGCTCGGGACGATCAAGTCCTACACGGCCCTCAAAGAGCGGGTAGAGCGGGCGGAGAAAAACCCGGCCCTCGTCCGAAACCTCGTCTGCAAGGATTTCAACATCCGCGAAACGTCCTCCGAAGCCTGGCTCAATTTTGAGCAGCTGGACAATCGTGACACCTTCCAGCTCGACAAGGAAAACCGCCGCCTGATCTGGCAGCACCACATGGCGGACGGCAAGACGCAGGAGCGCGTGCTTTCCTACCCGCGATACGGCATCGGCGGCGCGGACCTCTCAAAGACCACTGACCTGACGGCGGCGAAGGTGCTGTTTCAGGTGCCGGAGCTGCCGGAGATCCTGTTTGTGCTGCAGATGTACTGGCTGCCGCAGGAGCTTTTGGAAAAGCGCGTCACGGAAGATAAGATCCCATACGACAAGTGGCATGAGCGCGGGCTGCTCAGATTATCAGAGGGAAACAAGATCCGCTATGAGGACGTCAAAGCATGGTTTGTCGAGGTGCAGGAAGATCTCGATATTTTTCTGCCGTTTTTCGGCTACGACGCATGGTCTGCGTCTTACTGGGTAGACAGCATGGCGGACTATTTCGGGAAAGAGGCCATGATCGCCGTGCATCAGGGGGTCAAGACCCTGTCCGAGCCAATGAAGCGATGCGGGAACGACCTCGAATCCAAGCGCATTATTTACAACAACCACCCGATCGACAAGTGGAACCTCGCAAACACCGCCTACGACGAGGACAAAAACGGCAACATCCAGCCGCACAAAACGAGCAAGTCCACGCGCCGCATTGACGGAACGGCGGCCCTGCTCGATGCCTACACGATCTACGATCAGAAGCAGGCAGAATACACCAGTATGCTCTAGGAGTGAGACAATGGGATTTTTTAAAAACCTCCTGACGAATATCACGACGACCAAGCGCGTTTCGACCGTGCAGATGGTGCAGGAGCGCGGAAACGGCTTTTATAGCTATAACGGAAAGATGTACCAGTCCGACATCGTCCGCGCCTGTATCCGCCCGAAGATCAAGGCCATCGGAAAGCTGACGGCCAAGCATATCCGGGAAACAGTCACGGCCTCGGCGCGGAAGATCGCCGTCAATCCGGAGCCGTATATCCGGTTCCTGCTCGAGGAACCGAATCAGTACATGACAGGCCAGCTGCTGCAGGAGAAGCTGGCCGCGCAGCTGGTCCTCAACAACAACGCGTTTGCCGTGATCCTGCGGGATGAAAACGGCCTGCCAAACGCCATTTTTCCAGTCGCGGCCATGCAGGCAGACGCTGTCTATGACGCGGGCGGAAATTTGTATCTGAAATTTTACATGCAGAACGGCAGCGTCCTGACGTTTGCCTATGACGATATCATCCACCTGCGCGGGGACTTTTACGAGAATGATATCTTCGGCGACCCCATTGCTCCGGCCATTGTGCCGCTGATGGAGATCGTCACCACGACGGATCAGGGCATCGTCAAGGCCATCCGGAATAGCGCCGTCATCCGCTGGCTTTTGATGTTCGCAGCCTCCATGCGCGCGGAGGATATCAAGAAGCGCGCGCAGGACTTTGCCGACAGCTTCCTCAATGTTTCCAACGGCACGGGCGTCGCGGCCGTAGACGCAAAGGCAGAGGCGAAGCAGATTGACCCGAAGGATTACGTCCCGAACGCCGCCCAGATGGACAAAACCACGCAGCGCATTTATGCCCTGTTTAACACCAACCCGCATATCGTCACGTCCATTGCGACGGAGGACGAACAGAGCGCGTATTTTGACGCCGAGATCGAGCCGGTGCTGAAGCAGCTCAGCGGCGAGTACACCCGCAAGCTATTCTCCCGGCGCGAGCGCGGCTGCGGGAATCGCATCGTATTCGAGGCCTCCGCGTGGGACTTCGCGTCGACATCGACAAAGCTCAATCTCTTGCAGCTGGTCGACCGAGGCGCGCTGACGCCGAATGAATGGCGGCGTGCGTTCAATCTTGCACCGGTAGACCGCGGAGACAAGCCGATCCGCAGGCTGGACACGCAGCCGGTCGACCGAAATACCACCCAGAAAGGAGATGAAACCACATGAAGATCAGCATTCGCGGGCCCATCGTATCCAGCAATCAGCACCGCTTCTATCAGTTTTACGGAATGGAGGCGACGAGCCCGAGATCCGTAGCGGACGCGCTTGCCAAGGGAAACGGCGAGCGGGCCGAAGTCGAGATCAATTCCGGCGGCGGCGAGATCTTCGCCGCAAGCGAGATCTACACCGCCCTGCGCAGCTACGCAGGCGGCGTCCACATCCGCATCGTCGGCCTCGCAGCCTCGGCCGCGTCCATCATCGCCATGGCGGGAGAGTCGGAAATGACACCGACCGGCATGATGATGATCCACAACGTCCAGACAGAGGCCAGCGGCGATTACCGCCAGATGGAGCACACCGCAGGGACGCTGCGCGACGCCAACCACGCCATTATCTCGGCCTACGTCACCAAGACAGGCAGGCCGGAGGCGGAGATCGCCGCCATGATGGACGCAGAAACATGGATCACAGCGGAGCGGGCCGTAGAACTCGGACTCGTTGACCGCGTGATGCAGCCGAACACCGGCCAGAAGCCGCTGGCAGCGGATTTTTATTCCGGCATGCTCAGCGAAGACGCGCTCCGGCGCGCGGAAAACTTTTTAAAAGGTCAGGCCGCAGAGCCTGATTTTTTTATGCCCGAACGGGCGCAGGCAGAAGCAAAACTGAAATTTTTAAAACTCAAAGGAGAATTGAAATGACAAAGGAATTTTACAACATCCAGCGCCAGAAGCTCATGGACGACGCCCAGAAGCTGCTGGACGAAGGCAAGACCGCAGAGGCGCAGGCCAAGATGAAGGAAGTCGAGGCCCTCGACGCCAAGTTTGAGGAGGAAGCCAAGATCCAGGCGAACCTCAACGCACTTGCGGGTCAGAAGGTTGCGGCACCGGCTGCGGCCGCGCAGTCCGTCGACCTGTCCGGCGGCGCCAAGACCCCGGACGTGCTCGACCGGTACGACACCGATGAGTACAAGCGGGCCTTTATGAACTATGTCCTGACCGGCAAGAAGATCCCAGCAGAGCTGACCAACGTGGACGCCAACACCAAGACCTCCGACGTCGGCAGCGTCATCCCGACCACGACCATCCAGAAGATCTACGAGAAGATGGAAGCCATCGGCATGATCCTGCCGCGCGTAACACACACGTCCTACGCGGGCGGCGTCCAGGTCCCGACCAGCTCGGCCAAGCCGACGGCCTCCTGGGTCGCCGAGGGCGAGGGCTCTGACAAGCAGAAGACTTCGACCGGCAAGATCGTCTTTGCGTACCACAAGCTGCGCTGCGCGATCTCCATGTCGCTGGAAGTTTCCATCATGGCATACCCGATGTTCGAGGCACAGTTTGTCCGGAACGTCGCAAATGCGATGGTAAAGGCGAAGGAGCAGGCCATCATCAACGGCACCGGTTCCGGCCAGCCGAAGGGGATCCTTGCGGAGACCGCCCCGACCGGCCAGAACATCGACATTGCCGCCGCGACAACTGCTCTGACCTACAAGGATCTGTGCAAGGCCGAAGCTGCGCTGCCGCAGGCATATGACGGCGCGGTCTGGTTCATGTCCAAGAAGACCTTCGAGACGCAGATCGTCGGCATGGTAGACAACAACGGCCAGCCCGTTGCGCGCGTCAACTACGGCATCAACGGCAAGCCCGTCAACTACATCCTCGGCCGCGAGGTCATCCTGACCGGCGACTACCTGCCGGCCTTTGCGGAGTCGGTCACGGCCGACACCGTCTTCGCCTTTATGTTCGATCCGGCGTACTACCTCTGGAACGAGAACATGGGCATGACGGTAAAGCGCTACACCGACGAGGACACCGACGACGAGGTCACAAAGGCAATCGAGATCGCCGACGGCGCGTGCGCCGACGTCAACAGCCTCGTCACGCTGACCAAGAAGAAGGCCTGACGGCGCGCGGCCAACAGGGAGGGATAACCATTGGCTTTGATCAACGTTGCAAAAACCGCCCTGCGGCTGACCACAAACGCCCTTGATGACGAGCTCAAAGACGAGATTGACGCCTGCCTCATGCGCCTGCACCTTGCGGGCGCAGAGGGAGCGGACGAAGATCCGCTGGTAAAGGACGCCGTCCGCGCCTACGTCCGCTGGCAGCATGATTTCTGCGGCCGGGGCGAGGAATGGAAGACCTGCTTCGCAGATATCCGCGACGCCATGGGACTCTCGGACGATTACCGGGCAGTCCCGGCCAGCGGCGGAACAGGAGGCGCGTGCTGTGATCTTTGATATGCAAATCACGCTGCGCCTGTTCTCCTACCCCATCGTAAACGGCCAGACGACGGAAAAGCTCGAGCGAGAAACCACCGTCTGGGCTGCCCGCAAGTCCGTAAACCGCGCCGAGTATTATCAGGCCGCGCAAGCCGGCAAGCGCACGGACGCAATTTTCCGCATGCACAGCGCGGAATACGGCGGCGAGCAGCAGCTCGTCTGCGGCTCCGACGTCTTTGACGTCGTCCGCAGCTACGGGCAGGAAACAGAGGAAATCGAGCTGACCTGCAAACGGAGGGACGGCGCATGATGATCTATGAGGCGCTATCAAGCCTGGGCGTTCCGGTCTGCCATCCGCCATACAAGGGCGGGGAAGAAACCTACGTCACCTATCAGCTGCTCGGCCAGTCCGGCCAGATCTACGCCGAGGGCGGAGAGGCCGAGACCGGCGTGCAGTACGCCGTTTCCATCTTCGCAGAGGGCTTTGCCGCCGGGCTTTTAAAGCGCGTAAAAGCCGCGCTGGAGGCCGCTGGCTACATCGTCACCGTAGACATGGAAACCTACGATAAGGAAACAGGACGCACGCAGATCGCGCTCATCGCCGAAACGGAGGGCGCGGAGTATGGCTAACATCTCTATCACCGGCGCCGACGAGCTCATTGCCACGCTCCAAAAAGCGAATGTTTTTGATGAGGACATGCAGCAGGAGCTCCTGTACGCCGCCGGGGATATCATCGTCGAGGAGCTGCAAAATGCCGTCCGGGCGAGCGGGTTCCGCACGGAAGCATACGCCTCCAGCGTGAAATACCGCAAAACCATCAAACGCGACAAAAACGGAGACCCGTATATCACCATCACGGCAGTCGGCAAAAACGAGCACGGAACGCGCAGAGCGACCGTGCTTTTTGTTTTGAATTACGGCCGTGCGAAGGGGTACGGGCAGATCACAGGAACTTATTTTTGGACAAAGGGTGTCCGCAACGCGCAGAAGCGCGTGAACGCGGAACTTGAAAAAATCCTCACACAAAAGCTGAAAGAAAGGGGCTTACTGTAATGCCTAGTTTTGACTTACGCGGCATCCGGGCGGGAAAGTATAAAAACACGTCCGGCACCGTGACCTACACAGAGCCGACCGACGTCGGCGACGCCATGAGCGCGCAGCTGGAACTCAAGTTCGCCGAGGGCCGCCTGTACGCAGAATCCAAGCTTGCCGAGTATATCAAGCTTGCCACCGGCGGCACGATCTCGCTGGCTGTCAAGTACATCAAAAGGGCCGCACAGGCCATGCTCTACGGCTGCACATCCGATACGAGCAAGGAAAATCTGAAATTCTCGGCCAAGGACATCGCAAACTATGTCGGCGTCGGCTTTTACGCGCCGGACAAGATCGACGGCGTGACCAAATACACCTGCGTCTGGGTGCCGAAAGCGCTGTTCGGCCCGCCCTCACTGAGCTACCAGACCAAGGGCGAGAACATCCAGTTCAACACGCCAACCACGACCGGCGAATTCCTCGCGGACGACTCCGCCGACGAGCTGCTGCTCGAAACTGAAACCGTAGACACCGCGGCGGAGGCCGTTGCCTGGATCAAGGGAAAGCTGGGTGAAACTTAATGGAAACGACCAAGTTTGACTTTGTAGACTACGAATTCGAGGGCAGGACCTACCGGCTCGTCTGCAACATGAATGTCGCAGCGTATGTGCAGGATGAATACGACGGCAATCTTCTGCAGGCGCTTGACCGGATCCATGGAATCAAAAGCACGCTGGCCTTTCTGGCCGGCATGCTGACAGACGCCGCCGACACGCAGGGGATCAAGGACGAAAACGGGCTGCCGCTAATATTTACCAGGAAGCAGCTGGGCCGGAAGCTCACGCTTTCGCAGACGATCGAAGCCGGAAAACTGATCTATCCGCTGGTCTGGGCGGAGGTAGTCGAGAAAAATCAGGCCGGAAAAGAGCAGAAGGAAGACGAAAAAAACTGACACCGCCGGGGAAACCGAAGCAGCTGGGCTTTGATTTCCCCGGCTTCCTCGCAATCTGGCTCTTCCGGCTGCATCTGCCGGAGCGGGATTTCTGGAAAACCATGTCCCCGCGCCGCATAACGCTCCTGCTTGACGCGCTTGCGCCGCAAAAGCAGCCGGAGCAGCAGGAACAGCCGCAGAGCCTGTCGGCCTATCTGAACGGAGGCACCTAACATGCCGAACATCAATACAAAATTTACGCTTTCGGGCGAAAAAGAATACAAGCAGGCCATTTCCGAGATCGGCAGCGGCATGAAGGTGCTGGACTCGGAAATGCGCAAGGTATCCTCTGCCTACGCGCAGAACGCGGACAGCGTAGAGGCCCTAAACGCCAAGAATGACGTCTTAGAGCGCAAGATTTCCACGCAGGTGGAGAAGATTGAGTATCTCAAGGCTGCGCTCCAGCAGTCCGCCGAAAAATACGGCGAGGCAGACAAGCGCACCATGCAGTGGCAGACCAGCCTCAACAACGCCGAGGCTGAGCTGAACAATCTCAACAACCAGTTTGACGAGAACAAGCAGAAGATCGCGGACTCCGGCAAGGAGATGGGCAACCTCGGCGACGTGGTAAACGGCCTGACGTCCAAGCTTGGAATCCAGCTGCCGGACAGCATGAAATCATCCATGAACGCCATGGGCAGCCTCGATGCACAGTCGCTGGCGCTGGCTGGCGGCTTTGCTGCCGTCGCGGCGGCGATTGTCAAGGCAGAAAAAGCCATGATCTCCATGACGAAGGAGTCCGCCGCCTTTGCCGACAACATCATCACGCTATCCATGCAGACCGGCCAGTCGACACAGCAGCTGCAGGAGTTTGCCTATGCGTCCGAGCTGATCGACGTATCCGTAGACACCCTGCAGGGAAGCCTGACAAAGCTGACCAACAACATGCAGGACACGATGAACGGCACGGGCAATGCGAAGGCATCCTTTGAGGCACTGGGCGTCTCCGTGACCAATGCCGACGGCAGTATGCGCAGCGCGAACGATGTTTTCTATGAAACGATTGACGCGCTCGGGCAGGTAAAAAACGAAACCGAGCGGGACGCAATGTCCATGGACATTTTTGGCCGTTCGGCGCAGGATTTGAATCCGCTGATCATTCAGGGCTCGCAGACACTCAAGGCCTACGCAGACGAGGCGCACAACGTCGGGTATGTGCTCGACGACGAGGCGCTTTCTGCACTCGGCGCGGTAGACGACGCATACCAGCGCCTGCAGAACACGCAGGAGGGCGTGAAAAACCAGCTGTCCGCCGAATTCGCCCCGTACCTCGAAGAATTCTACGGCGACGTGACCACCATGGTAAAGGACGGCGGCAAGGCGCTCAAGGACTCCGGCATTGTCGACGCGTTCGGTATGCTGCTAGAGACCGTCGGCGATATCCTGAACCCCATGTCCGACTTATCCAACAACCGCGTCCCGGCGCTGACCAAAGCGCTGCAGCCCCTCGCAAAAGTCATGGCGCTCATGGCCGACGCGGCGGAGCTTTTAAAAGGCGTTATCAACTTTAGCACCGGCCACATCAGCGAGGGCTGGGGACAGATGACGCACGCGCTCGGCTTTGGCTATTCCAGCGGCAACGGCAACAACTACCAAAATCTGCTCGATAGCTACACAGAGCAGCAGTGGGGGCAGAGCGCGGCAGATCTCGCCAAAGCCTACGAGGATGCAGTTGCCCGCGGCGACCCGTCCACCATCGGCATCACAGAGGACGAATGGGTTCGCCGCTATCTGGGCGGCAACGCCGCCGGAACGGACAACTGGCGAGGCGGATGGACGCGGGTGAACGAAAACGGTCTCGAGCGGATCTTCCTGCCGTCCGGATCGCGCATCCAGACGGCCAGCGAGACGCGCTACACCTCCGGCGATACCTACAACACCACCGTCTACGTTGATCATGTGGACGACCTCGACACCATCCTCCGCATCGCCAAAAACGCACGCATCACAGCCAGAATGGGGGCGAAGTAAATGGCAACCTTTACAGTACCGGCGAGTGGGTCAACGGCAGTTGCAAAGAACCACCCGAATACAAACTACTCAAATCTTGCACAGTACAAGTTGTTTGTGGAACCGTTTACGGGGGAAGCAGGAAACGTCAAGCAAGGGGATAACATATATATCAAATTCCCTGTGCCGGGAGATGCGTATAAATTTAAACGCGTAACAAAGGTGACGCTTACAATATACGCACAGCCGACAAAAGAAAGCGAGACTGGGTATAAACAAATTTGGGCATATGTGAACGGGCTGGCAAGCCCACTCGATGTGAGCACAGTAACATATGTGACTAGGCCGAGCGTTTACAGACAGAGCATTTCGCAGCACGCCGATGGATATTGGTCTACGCTGAACGAGATTATACAGCTAAGTGCAGATTATACGCCATACAGTGAAGAACGCAAAACAGAATTAAAAAGCGGCATAAAGAATGGATTTGTTTTTGCGTTCAGAGGAGCGCCGTCTGGAACAAGCGAAGCAATTTTTTATGGGGAAAAATCAACGCGAAAGCCGTTCCTGACATGCGAGTACTCAAACGACAATGTCGGAATAAAAGCAGACAATTTTTCCCCATCGTCAGGAGCGTTCGTAAACAGGTTTCAAAAAAACACATTTACATGGGACGCCGAGGATGACACAGATCTCACGCAGGTTTGCTTCGCAGAGGTGAAACAAACCTCCGCTGTTTTTGAGTGGCGCGTAAAAAACGCAAGCACATCAAAAACGATAAGCGTGTCTGGCGCGACGACCGCTTGCACGGTCCCGGCAAACACATTCCCGTCCGGGACGCTCGAATGGCGCGTAAAGGTGACGGCAAACAGCGGCACGACAACGACGTCCGCATGGCAGGAGATCACGACAACAGACGTTACCCCGACGGCCAAGCCCGTCTCCCCTTCCGGCATCGTCATCGACGCGACAATCGTCAACCGCTTTTCGTGGAAGCACATCATTTCCACCGGCACGCCGCAGAGTAAAGCGGATCTGCAGTGGTCCGCCGACGGTACGACGTGGAACACCCTTGCGACCGTCACGGGAGAAAACCAGTATTACGACGTTCCGGCGAACAAATTCACAAGCGGAACAAAATACTGGCGCGTGCGCACCTACAACACAGACGGCACGCCGTCAAACTGGAGCGACAAGGCAGAGTTTATCGCCATCAACGCCCCATCGGCCCCGTCCATCGTCATCCAGTCCACCGGCCCGCGCCCGCGCATCACCTGGCAGACCTCTGAGCAGGAGGCCTATCAGCTGACGCTCTCGAGCGGCTACGCCTCCGGCACGGTCTACGGCACGGAGAAGGCATGGCGCTCGCCGGTCTACCTCGCCGACGGCAGATACACCATTCGCGTGCGCGTGCAGAACAAGTACGGCATGTGGTCCGAGTGGAGCACAGCCGCGCTCCCCGTTTCGCACACCGAGGGCGAGGCGATCACACTGTCGGTCGACGCGGCCCACGAGGCCGCGCTCACATGGCAGACCGCAGGCAGCTATGATTTTTATCTGATCGAGCGGGACGGCGTCGCCATTGGCCGCACCGTCCAAAAGCAGTACGTCGACCACACCAGCATCGGCTCCGTCACCTACCGCGTCCGCGGCTGCTACGACGAAAGCGATAACTACGGCGTGTCCAATTCCGACACTGTCGAAGTGCTGCCCGAGACCAACATGATCTGCGACCTCGAGACCGGCGTCTGGCTCGAGATGCGCCTGTCCGAAACGCAGCTGCGCACCAACCGCACCAGTTTCTCGGCCGGCGTCTCGACCGTCCATCTGGCGGGCCTTGCCTACCCAGTCGAGGAGCGCAGCGAGCAGCGCGACCGCGCCCTATCCGTCGCCTGCGCCTGGCCGCACGCGCAGCGGGCCGCCGCCCTTGCGCTTGAGGCCCTTGTAGGCCGCCTCGTCTGCCTCAAGGACCGCTACGGCAACATGGCCATCGGCTCGCTCCCGTCGCTCGAGAGCAGCTGCGACGAGTTCATGCGCCGCTATTCCTTCACCATCTCGCACACGAACCGGAAGGAGGCGATCACACTTGACCCGTGACGTCCGCTTCCGCATCGACGTGCTCCGGAACGGCGCGCCCATCACGCAGTTGCAATGGGACACAGGCAGCCCGCCGCAGATCATGAGCGACCGCGCCGCGAACATCCACGGCACGCTCAAGGGCAGCTTTCTTCCCAATGCCGTAGCGGCGTGGGAATCGGACGAGCTGCGGCCATGGATCATCGTAAACGGGACGGAGCACTCTCTCGGCATCTATCAGGCTGCGACCGTCAGCCAAAAAGGAAGCGCGGGCAGCACGCGCGTAGAGATCGAAGCCTACGACCGCTGCTGGCGCGTGTATACGCAAAAAACCGAGACGATCCTGCATCTTGCCGCTGGCTCGTCGTACATCACCGAGATCCGCAAGCTGCTGACAGCCTGCGGCATCTCGCTCGTGATCGCAACGCCGAACGCCGCTGTGCTGGCGACAGACCGCGAAGACTGGCCAATCGGCACAAGCTACCTGACGATCATCAACACGCTGCTCTCGGAGATCAACTATGAAAGCCTCTGGTTTGACGCGGACGGCGTGTGCAGGCTCGAACCGTATCAGGAGCCGTCCGCCGCCATCATCGACTGGCGCTACGGCGTGACGGACCTGTTTCTACCGGAGAAACATCCGGGGCCGGACTGGTCGGACGAAACGGACATTTTTGACGCGCCGAACGTCTTCGTCGTGACCTGCAACAACCCGGACATGGACGCGGCCATGGTAGCGACGGCCGTCAACGACAATCCGGCCTCCAAGAAATCCACCTTTAAGCGAGGAATGCGCATAACCTCCGTCGAGCGGGTAGACAATATCGCCTCGCAGGACGAATTGCAGGCCTACGCCGACAAGCGCCGCAACGAGTCGCTGCTTGCTACGCGCGCCATTACATTTTACACGCTCAATGAGCCGGGGCACGGCGTCGGCGATATCCTGGCCCTGACGCACGACAAAATCGGCGGCATTTACCTTGAAACCGGCTGGTCGGTCACGATGCAGGCCGGAAGCCTCATGACACACTCTGCAAAAAGGACGGTGATCGCCTGATGGAGGGCATCAACAGCTTATTTGTATCATCGATCAGCATGCCGGACGAAAATCTGCCGGAAAACTTTCTGGCGACCGTCGGCGCGGTCTACGAAGACGGCCTGTCCCTCATTTTGGAGGGGCAGACCGAAGCCACGACGAAGCATTACAAGTGCAACACGTCGGCCACCTTCGCCGCGGGCGACCGCGTCAAGGTCGCGCGGATCTCCGGCAGCTATATCGTCGAGTACGTTGTCGGGCCGCCGGGAAGCGGCGGGAGCGGAGGAGAGAGCGCTCCACCAGACAGAATCAAAAAAGATAGTTACGGCATGTACGTCAAAAGCAATTTCTTGCTGCCACTTTACGGGAATGAAAGCATTGGCGCGACAAATGTGCCGTTTTACGGGGTGGCTGCAAATAGGGTTTGGCTGTGCTATAACGCAAGCAAATACGCAGCATTAAGGTGCAACAGCGACGGGAAACTGCTTGTGAACGGCACTGTGATTGCATAGGAGGCAAAATAACATGATCCAGATCCACATCACCAAAGCCTGCGCGCATCTGTGCTCGCCGCCGGAGCTTCTGACGGCGGGCATGGCGAAGGCCGTCAGCGTCCGGTTCGCGTTCTCCGAGGAATGGGACGGCCTGACGAAGACGGCAGTATTTACAAACAGGAAGAAAACTGTAGACGTGCTGGAATCCGAGTGGGACGGGAACCGTCTGATCGTACCGTATGAGATCCTTGCTGACGCCGGGCTGATCGCCCGCGTCGGTGTGTACGGGTCCAACGCCTCCGGCGTCGTCCTCCCGACGGTATGGGTGACGCTCGGCAAGGTGCAGCCTGCGGCGGAGCCATCCGGCGACCCGGCTGCGGAGCCGACGCTCCCGATCTGGGCACAGCTACAGAAGCAGATCGGCGACCTGGACGATCTCAAGACCTACAACAAGGACAACCTCGTTGCCGCCATCAACGAAGCCCGCAATTCCGGCGGCGGAGGCGGCGGCGGCTACAACATCGGCCCCGGATTGAAGCTGGACGCCGAAACCAACACCCTGTCCGTCGATACGGCGGACGCAGTCGAAAAGGACAACACCAAGCCTGTCACCTCCGCCGCTGTGTTTGCGGAGGTAGGCAACATCAACGCGCTGCTCGCGACGATTTAAGGAGAGGATTTTATGAGCACACAGACTGAAATTACAAGATTGCAGACCGCGCGGAACAAGCTGCGCACATGGCTCGTCGGCCTCGGCCTTGCCGCGAGCACGGACAAGCTCGACGCGCTGGCCGACAAGGCAGCAGCCATCAAGAATAACGGCGCGGTCGACGCGCAGGTAAAAGAGGGGGAGAGCTACACCGTCCCGAAGGGCTATCACGACGGAACCGGAACGGTCAAGGGCGTCGGAGGCGGCGGCAACTACCAGCTGCAAGCCAAATCCGTCACCCCGACCAAGGAGCAGCAGGCCGTCACGCCCGATCAGGGCTATTACGGCCTGTCCGGCGTGACCGTCGGCGCGATCCCGGAAAACTATCAGGACGTCTCCGCCACGACCGCCGCGCCCGGCGACGTGCTGGCGAATAAAGTCTTTATCGATGCCGACGGCGTAACGCAGGCAGGCACTATGCCGGACAACGGCGCGGTATCCAAGGTGCTGGACGCGACGGCCGGCAATCAGGAATACACCGTCCCGGCGGGCAAGCACTCCGGCGCGGGCAAGGTATCTGTCGTGCTGGAAACCAAGACCGCAACACCTGCCGAGGCCGCGCAGGACATTACGCCCACGAAGGGCAAAGTCCTCGGCAAAGTCACGGTCGGCGCGATCCCGGCCAAATACAAGGACGTTTCCGGCGTCACGGCTGGCGCGGGCGACGTGCTGGACGGAAAATTCATCGTCGACGCGACTGGCGCGAAGATCGAGGGCACAATGGCAAACAACGGCGCGATCTCGAAGACCATCGACGGCCTCACACAGACCAGCGTAGCCATCCCCGCAGGCTATACCTCCGGCGGCACGGTCGGCCTGACGGACGACATCGAAAACGCCCTCGCCGCGATTTGAAGGAGAAACAGATATGAGCGTACAGACAGAGATTGACCGCATTATCACGGCAGTCGGCGCGGCGTATGACGCAGTGGAGGCCAAAGGAGGCACAACCCCAGCGGCACAGACCATCGAAGGGCTTGCCGCAGCAGTCGGTACGATTCAGACCGGCATAGCCCCGCAGCTGGTCGTAACGGTATCTGCCGGTGCGATGGTCACAGCGACGAACGGCTCCAAAACGATCAGCGGAACATCTGACAGCACCGGAGTTTGTACGCTTATCGTTCCGGAGATCGGCACATGGAGCGTATCCGCGACGCTGGACGGGAAAACATCTGACACAAAATCCGTATCTATCACGGACAGCTATGCGGTGTCGCTTAATTTTGTAGACCCGTTACTGAATAACAATACTTGGGAAACAATAAAAAATATATCAGACGCGGGACAAGGCGCGAACTATTGGAGCATCGGGGACAGAAAAGCTGTAACACTAGATGGAACGGTAGGGGCCCTGACGCTCTCTAATTACACAACGTATGCTTTCATTATCGGATTCAACCATAATGCGAGCGTTGAGGGCGCAAACCGCATCCATTTCCAACTCGCAAAAACCGCCCTATCCGGAGGTACGGACGTTGCGCTATGCGACAGCTATTACAGCAGTTACAACAATACCGGTGTCGGATTCGTCATGAATACCGGAAACTCAAACTTTGGCGGTTGGGCATCGTCAAATATGCGAACAGGAACTTGCGGTACAAGCCTATCAAGCTACTCTGGTACGATCATTGCGGCCATCCCGGCAGCGCTCAGAGCCGTGCTGAAATCCGTGACGAAGTACACGGACAACACCGGCGGCGGAAATCCATCGGCGAACAACGTAACAGCGACGACGGATTACTTTTTCCTCCTCTCCGAGCTTGAGGTTTTCGGGAGTATTTCGAGGGCAAACTCGAACGAGGCGAGCAAGCAAGCGCAGTACGCCTATTATTCCGCCGGGAACAGCAAAATCAAGTACAAGCACAACGGAACGGCGGCAGCTATTTGGTGGCTCCGTTCTCCGTCTACGACCACCTCCAACGTTTTCGTGGATGTGACCACCGGCGGGACAGTCGACATCAACATCGCGTACTATTCCCTCGGCTTCGCGCCCGGCTTTTGCGTATGAGAGAAAAGCGCATGGAGTATATCGTGTATAAACGGTTCCGCGGGAATGGCATTGATGGAGAATTTAATCTCCGATACGGAACTGTGGTATCGGAAATTGAAGGGTTCCTGTTTGCAGCGGACGGCAGGCGGATATGCGCTGCGACGTCCGAAAACGGATGGGAGCATTTCAGGCCGAACACGCAGGAAGGGGAAGAGCGGCAGAAAATGCTGAACGATCTGTACCGATGGTACAGAAAAAACGGCTGCGGTGAAGATTTTGCGGATGAAAAATGGCCGGGGCAGGAAAACGGCTACTGGAAAAATCGACTGCGTACCGCAAGTACAAGTCGGCTGAAACAAGTATACGCGGAAAAGATCGGAGGGGAAGCATGTATATCGTCACAAGCGAAGGGGCGTTTGCCGGATACGCAGACAGAGTTATCCCAATCAAGCTGCATCTAAACGGATGCTATGTCCCGTGCGGGGAGAACGAAGCAGAAGGATTCTGCGCACAAAAGGCCGTCACGCGGACGGATGAGGAAGGAAACGAATACAGAACACTGACCGATACAGTGTACCGGACGGAGGGACACACAATGAAAGGAACGGAGCCGGTCGGAAGCTACAAACAGCATGGTGCAGCCATCCCACTGACCGAGGCAGAAGCCGCGCTTGCAGAATTGGAGGCAGTCTATGACGCAAGATAAATTGGAAAAGCTCAAAGCCGCCATCAAGGACGGCAAGCTGGTGCAGGCCGCAGGCGGCATCAACAGCACCACCATCCAGTCGGACAAGCTGGGCTACGACTGGCGCAACATCTACGTCAACGACATTCTCGTCCGGCAGGAGTACATCGAGCAGACCGTGAAGTTCGGCACGGCGGACAATCCAATTGCGTGGGAGGCTGGGATGGCGCTCATCCAGAACGCCTACTACACGCACAACGGCGAGATCAAGGTCTGGATGGGCGCGGCAGGCGCGACGGCAAAGTGGACGGATGCGGCCTTCGTGCCGATCTGATAACGCAGAAGGGAGAAACCATGGACACAAAAACCATCATCGTCACGCTCGTCTGCGCCGTGCTCGGCTCGTCCGCGCTGACGGCGGTAGTCAACGCCGTCGTCAGCGCGATACAGAAAAAGCGCGGCAAGGCCACGACGCAGGAGGCGCACCTTGCAGAGATCGACAAAAAGCTCGGGAAAATGCAGGAGCATCAGGACGAGCAGTATTTGGCTATCCTCCGCCTCACGATCATGAGCGAGGAAATGCCAATGGCAGAGCGCCTGATCGCCGGGAAGAAATACGTCAAGCTGGGCGGCAACGGCGACGTGAAAAAGTTCCTGCACCAGCTGGAGGCGCAGTGCGAACGCAATGGAGTTTAGCAAGAAATGGCTGATTTGCAGCGCGCTCGTCAGCATCGCGCTCATCATCGCCTGCGTGGCAGGCGCAGATCTGACGGAGATCACGCTTGCGGTGCTGGCCGAAACAACGGCCTCTAGCGGCTTTTACCTCTGGAAGGCCAAGAACGAGAACCGCGCGAAGTACGCGCAGAAGTACATGGATAAATGGGCCGAGAAATACGGCCCGGAAGCGGCAGCACGCATCGCGGAGATCGTGCTGAAAGATTGAAAGGAGCATACATATGGACTACACACAGATCATCTCGGCAGTGATCGCGCTCATCAGCGCGCTCGTCTCGGCGTTTCTGATCCCGTGGCTTAAAACCAAGATCGACGCGGACAAGCTGCAAACGCTCCGCACTTACGTTGAGATCGGCGTAAAGGCGGCGGAGCAGCTGTACACCGCGACGGACGGCGCGGCGAAAAAGGCGTATGTCGTGAACTTCCTCGCCGAGAAGGGCATTCAATTTGATGTGGAAACGATCGATAAGCTGATCGAGGCCGCCGTGCTGCAGCTGCACCACGAGCTGTACGGGAGTGAGCGGGCATGAGCATCAAGATCGGACAGGCCAGCCTCGGCGAGACGGGCGGCCGCAACCAGCAGCCCGGCAACCAGAACGGGCGGGAGCTGAATATCTCCAACTGGTACAATGGCCGCTGGCTCGGCGTTTTGCGCTACAAGAGCCGCAAAAAGGCCGAGCGGGCCGCGCAGACGTGCGAGGCGGCCATTAAAAACCGGAACATCGGTTACGATATGAGTGACCGGAACACGGCGTATGAGGCCGCCAGAGCCGTCGGGTGGGACGTGAGCAGGATCACAAAGCCCGTCGAAACGGACTGCTCCGGCCTCATGACGCTTTGCGCCGTGGCCGCAGGCTGCGAGGCCGTCGCCGCGCTCTATAAAAAGCAGGGGAATTCCTGCACCACCTACTGTATGCTGGACGATTGGCCTGCGACGGGAGACTTCGAGCTGCTGGATAGCAGCAAGTATCTGACGACGGACGCGAATCTCCTGCGCGGCGACGTACTGGTAAGCTCGGGCCATACCGTGATGGCCCTCGAAGATGGAAAAAATGCAGAGGAGGAAACCGAAATGGTAGAAAAGAGCAAGATCATCGTGGACGGCAAGGAAGTCGCCGTTGAGCGTATCCTGAAGAACGGCACGAACTACGTCAAGGTGCGCGATCTGGCCGCCGCGCTGGATCTCGAAGTGAGCAACAAGGGCAATATCGCCGTGCTGAAGCACAAGGAAAAGTAAGCCCCCCGCCAGGCGGCGGGCCGAAGGGAGTGACAGCAAATAACTGCGCGGCTGGCTCTGCCGAAGGAGCTGGAACACCTCACGCGCAGCGACTGGGAGCGCGTCACTGACGAGGGACTCTTGGACGTGATCGATCAGCAGATCGTGAGACTTTATATCGTGCGCAGGCTCCCGCAGCTGGACGCGGCCGGTGAAATCGGCATCGACCGCAAAACCATCTCCCGCCGCCTGCCGCACATCTACAATACCGCCCGCCGTCTGGTAGGGAAAACGGACAAAGAGAAAGCGCCATGAGCAACGGCCCATGGCGCTTTTTCCATGCCCGCATGTCCCACAAATGGTACACAAATGTCCCGGAAATGTCCCCCATAAAAACTGGGAAAGCGGCAGAATGAGGATAGGAGCTGGCCAGCTTACTTATTTTTACCGGAGGTATTTTTTTATGGAATACGCAAGCAATGGCAAGGGCAATCTGGGCGTGACGCTCGGTGCAATCGGTACGGGCCTCGGCGTTCTGAACGGCGGTCTCGGGGGCATTCTCGGCGGATTCGGCGCGAATCCTGCTGCGGCTGCGGCTATGGCTGCGGGTAACAGTGACAACCACTATGTCAGCCGGTATGAGGCTGGGCAGTCAGCACGGATCGCAGAGTTGGAGACGGAAGTGAAGCTGCGCGACGCGAACGCTTACACCGACAAGAAAATGCTCGAGTTGTACCAGTACACGGACGGCAGAATGCGTTCGATTGAAGAACAGCTCTGCCAGCAGCGTGTCATCAACGCGCAGACTACGGCAAACCTGTCCTGCATGCAGAACGAGATTGCAACTCTGTCCGGTATGACCAAGACGGTGATCCCCATTGCCAACATCTGCCCGGAACCGATGCAGCGGTATAACAGCTGGACGGCTCCGACCGGCACGGCGACGACCAGCGAGGGCTAAATGCAAGGGGCGGCAATAGCCGCCCCAACTTAAAACGGAGGTATCTGTATGACAGTGACAATAGATCAGGCATTAAATGGCTTAGAGCGATTCGCAAATAGCGAACTGATTCCACGGCTACCGGAAGGTATTGGCGTGGCTGCGGCTATACTTATGCGGATGGCAAAGGACGGCGGGAAAGAGCGGCTGCTTGCAATGAAAGACAATTTCTTTGTGCAGCTGACTGGGGCGCTTGACGAGGAGGGAAACGTCGACATCGATCGTTTATACAAATACGCTCGGGATGAGATCGACGGAAAAAAGATTAAGCTGTTTTCAATCAAAGACAAAGATATGCGGTTTGACGTGACAGACGTAGACAAGCTTTACAAATATATTCAGGAGGTGTGAGCATGAAAGAGTATATGGAGAAACTTTATCACAAGCTGCACGAGGCCATGGAGAAACCTGTGACGCTCGGAAGCGCAGAGGAAGTCGGCCTGTACGCGAAGACGATCAGCAGGCTGGAAAAGCTGGACTGCCGCGCAGACGAGCCGGATGCGGCAGCGTTTGACCGAGAAACGGCCATGCACTGGGCCGAACACATGCAGAACGCCGACGGCTCGACCGGCCCGCACTGGACGATGGAACAGACAACGGCCGTGGCCGAGAGCATGGGCATTCAGGCGCCAGTGGTCCCGCGCTGGGCGTGGGGCGTAACCATGAACATGATGTACTCGGACTACTACCCCGTCGCGGTAGAGTTCGGCCTCAACCGCCCGGAATTCTACGCTGCTCTGGCAAAGGCGTTTCTGCTCGACAAGGACGGCCCCGGCCCGGAGCGAAAGCTGATGGAGTATTATGAGCATATCGCAAAATAAAAAAATACCCTCTCCAATCCGGAGAGGGTATTTTCATCTCTGCACGATCATCCCAATAACACCATTTACAAATATGATGTGTTCGGATAAGTGCATATCTGGTACACCGGACGCGCCGAAATCCGAAACGGAGGGAGGCGCGAGGGCGAGGGAATCAGAGTAGGTGATTTGCGTGGAATCGGTGACATTTAAAAACAACTTAAATGTATCATCATACAAATAAATCGAATTTACAAATAAATCTATAACCTTTTTGCGGTATTCCAGATCGGATCGGTCGCCAGTGCGGAACTGGTTGAGCCATACGACGATGTCCTCTTTTTTGATCTGGACACGGCTGGCGATGCGGAGGGATGCAAGATCGGCCTCCAGCGCCTGCTTTCGGGCCTCGGCAGTTTCAATGCGCTCGTTGATCCTGCGGCGGGCAGCTTCCGCCGTTGCGGAGATCAGCGCATCGACAAGCTGATCGATCTCCTTGTCGGCGTCGCGGATCTGCTTTTCGAGCGGTTTAATGCCGGAAGCGTCGTAGCTCTTTTGATACTCCGCCACAACGCGCTCGGCTGCGCCGTCGATCCAGCTGTCCGTCAGGATGCGCGAGCCGATATAATCCACGATGCTGGCTTCGAGTTCGTCCTTACGCTCATTGCGCTTTTTGCAGGTGTGCTGCTTCTTCCGCGCGGCGCAGGTGTAATAATAATACGTCGCGCCGTGCCTGCCGCGCCCGCACTCCCCTATCATCGGCGCGCCGCACTCGCCGCAGAACAGCTTTCCATGCAGCAGATATTCAACTTTCGCCTTTGCATGGCCGGGGGCCTTGGCATTCGCCTTGAGGCGGTCGCGCACACGCTTTTTCAGATCCTTTGATACGATGGCCGGAAATGCGTCTTCGATCACGATCTCGCCGAGGTAGTCGTACCTGCCGACATACCGCTCGTTTGCAAGGATACGCTTTACCGAGGCTAATGTGAGCGGGTTTCCGCGCTGATTACGGTAGCCCAGCCGTGCGCAGTCGGCAACGATCTGCTTTTGCCCTGCGCCGTCGGCATACTGCTCATGGATAAAGCGGACGATCCGGGCTTCGTCCTCGTTGATCTCGTACTGCTTATTCACGACGCGGTAGCCGAGCGGGGCGAGGCCGCCGAGGCTCAGGCCCTTCTCGGCGTTCTGCCGCATCCCGCGACGGACATTCTGGGCAAGCTGGCGGGAATATTCCTCTGCCATGGCCTCCAGGATCGCCTCCAGCAGCACGCTCTCGCTGCTGTCGCCGACGCCCTCAGTAACGGACAGGACGCGCACGCCGTTCGCGCGCAGTTTCTTTTTGTAGATCGCGCTATCGTACCGGTCGCGGGAAAAGCGATCAAGCTTCCACACGAGCACAAAATCAAAAGCGTGCTTCGCGCTGTCCGAAATCATGCGCTGGAACTCCGGCCGCGTCTCGGCGTATCGCCCGGACAGCGCCCGGTCGCAGTATTCGCCGACAACGCGGTATCCGCGCTGCTGCGCGTATTCGCGGCATTTGGCAAGCTGGCCGTCTATGGATTGGTCATTTTGCCCGGCGGAAGAATACCGGGCGTAGATCACGACGTTGGCAAGATTCAAATTATCCACAAAAGCCTCCAAAGATACCGCTCTGGCTGATCGGGCCGGGGCGGTAATTTTCATGTGCGGATCCAGCCGATCGATGGGATGAGCACGTCGGCCACAAGCGCAAGGGCACACAGCAAAAGAATACCCAAGAGGATGAGCGTCACAAGCCGGCGCATGCGCAGGGACTTCTGCTGCTGGGCAAGCTGCGCACGAAGCGCCGCAGTCTCGGCGAGGAGTTTTTCAGAATCGGAAGGCTCGGCAGGCTCGTCATGCGGGATGCCGAAATACTCATCCATAGAAACGCCCATCTCCCGGCAGATCGGGCCGACCGTGTAAACAGACGGATTTTTGATGTCGCCGCGAAAGAACTGGGATACGGTGCCGACGGAAAGGTCGGTATTTTCGGCTACATCCTGATTTGTTTTGTGCGGAGTGATCGTCTGCTTCTGCTCACGGCACAAATCAGATAATTTTTCCTTCAAAACATGTCATTCCCCCTAAAAAAGCAAGACGTCTGACTGCAAAAAGCAGCTGTCATATCTTTACAAGTCTACCATGGGCAGGCTATCCTATAGTTACAGACGGCTCCCGGTCGCCTGCGCAAGCAAAAAAGCCCGCGCCGTTGTTCGGCCAGCGGCGCGGGCGAATCTCAAAAGCCGAGTGCGTACATCAGGCTCGGAATGACGCGCAGGATCAAGAAGCAGCCGGCACACAGCGCAAGCGCAACAACGATCACGATCTTTCGCACCTTGCGCGGCCCGGCGACGGCCTCCTCGTATTCCTCGGGCGTTAAACCATCCGTATACTCGTCATAGAGCGGGCGGCCTGCATCATCTGGAAATTTGTTATCATAGATTCGGCAAAAATCGACCAGCGTGCCAATGCCCCAAAAGCCGAGCGTAAAGAGCCAAAGAAGCCCCGTCCAGATCTTGCCGACATAAAACCGGTGCGCCCCAAGGCCACCAAGAAAAATGCAAAGCAGCAGAGCAGTCGAGCGCTTTTTCCGCGCCGGTGCGGCCTGCACCTGCACGCGGGCCTCCGCCTTTGCCTGATCGCGGATATAATTCACGGTGCCGCAGCCGCAGTGCGGACAGATCAAAGCCTCGTCGTCGATCTCTTTGCCGCATTTGTTACAGTACATAAGCCCTCCTACGGATTGCAATCCTTACACGGCGAATACAGAGCCGCAGCCTCGGCGCGGGTGCCGGTGTAGCTGCTGCGGTTTGCATAGTCCATCTGGCGGATGTGGTAGCAGCTCGCCAGATGGAAAACGCCGCTGGATGTATTTACGATAAATGTCTGCACGTTTTCGCTCGTCGAGGCGGAGATCTGCGGAGCCTCGGCGGGCAGCGTGCCGGGGATATAGGATACAAATTTACCGATGATCGGTTCCAGCGGCTCTACATCGAGCGGGTCGCCGCCGATGCTGGCATAATACTCCGCCTGCGCTTCGGCCTGCTCCACGTCTGTGTATTCCCCGCTGCCGGAGAACGCCGGGTCTGCGGCAGGAAGCACAGCAGCATCCGCAGCCGCGCGAAGCTCCGCGGGCGAAGCCCTGTAGGAGCGGGCGGCGGAAATAACCTCCGCAAGATTCAAAAGCCCAATCCATCCGGCAACAGCCAGTACGCAGCAGACCAGCACAAGCAATATCCTGCGCCATGCTTGCCTCATGGCAAAACCTCCAATTATTATAAGATAGTTTTGTAAAATCTCATAATTGTAATTTTAGAACAGATGTTCTGTGATAATCGTGCGATGAAAAGGAACATCTTATCTAAATTGTAAATCAAATGGAAGAAAACCTCAACGGCAATAGTAAACAAAAAATAGAAGAGATTTTTGTGGAAGAATGGAGGCACTTATGGAAATGGAACGGAATTTGCTGCTGAAAGAGATCAAGCGCCTGCTGCGGCTGGCCACAGATGCGGATCTGGATCTGATCTGGAGATTCGTGCGGAAGTTGGTCACATAGGCGCGGGAATAAAAAAATAGGCCGGGGACGGTTATTCGTCCTCGGTCCATTTTTTTGCGATATCCTCGAGCAACTGCCATTCTTCAACGCCAAGTTTGCTGACGATGGAGATAAACCGCTTGCGCGGCGCGTCATCCGGGTCGCGCATGATGGAAGCCATAAACTCCGCAATCTCCTGATTCCGTGTCAGCTTCTGCTTCATCTCGCCTTCGCCGGTGCGGAGCCATGTTTCGCTTACACCGTATTCGCGGCAGATATCAGCAATCGTGCGGTCGCTTGGTTGCTTTGCGCCAGAACACAGCGACGAAACGAACTGAGATGAGACGTGAAGCGATTCCGCAAACTTCGTCTTTGTGAAACCAAGCGCTTTGATCAAAAAATCAATTCGCTGATTGATGGTGTCCATTGCCATCCCTCCTTATGAAACTAGGTTACCACACGTGAGCGCAAAAGTCAAGAAAATAATGAAACCAAGATTCAAAATAATGCTTGACAATAAAATCTAGGCGTGATAATATGAACTTAGGTTACAGAACACAGAAACCAATGCGAGGTGAGAGCAATGTCCGAAAAGGAAAAACAGGTCAACGAGAGCTTGACCAAGATCGCAGACAAGCTGAACGCAAAAGAGATGCAGCGCCTGAGCGATATCGCCTATGGCATGATGCTGGCGAAGGAAGGCAAGCAGGAGGAACGGAAGGAGGCGTGAGACCATGATCGCCGTTTTTGGAAAACGGGGGCCGGACGGGAGATTTCTCCCCGGCGAAACTTTTGAATTTAAGCATCCCGGCGAAGAAAACGGCGAACCCGTGATCGACGCCCTTGCCCGCTGGGCGGCGGAACGATACCGCCGGGAACAGGAACAGAAGGAGACGAAGAAGACGTGATAGAGCTGATCGTAGAGGATTATTGCCAAAACTGCCCGCTGTTTGAAGCGACGGTGAAAAAACTGACGGCATACGGGAGCACATGCGAGAGGCACGCTGAGGGCTTCGCGGATACAGAGATCAGATGTGAGCACGCAGAGCGCTGCGCAGCCATCGCGGGGCGACTCAGAAAGGAGCTTGGGAATGGATGATTTCCTCAAGTTTTTTGCCGAGAAGGTGAAGACCTACCCGATGCACCTTGAAATCACCTATAGCAAGGTGACGGACTGGGGTGTCCGGGTGTGGCGGAGGGGAACCGCCTACGACGGGGACGACGAAGAACTCGTCAACGTCCAGGACTGCGACGCGGAGCTGTGCTTCGCAACCGCGCAGGTGCAGCTGAAAAACTGGCTGCTGGAACACGAAGGAGGCTATTAACCATGGCAAACGCCCGTACATACACCCTGACGCTGGATGCGCAGGAGCTGCATGATCTGATCGAGGCGGCGCTGGTCTGCGAGTGCCAGGCGGCGCAGATCATCGGCGGGCTCAAGCGCAAGGGGCTGGATCTGGACGCGCAGAAGCTCGTGACACAAAACGCCCGTCTGGCGCGGCTCGTCAGGCGGATGCAGGAGATGAAGGAGGAGAAGCGGAGTGGTTAAGCTGATGCTTACAGCTGAGCAATGGGTCAACTTGAAATTTATGGTGGAAATGGCGTCGATCAGAGCCAACCTTGCGGCGACCGAGCATGAAAGACGCGCTGCAACGGCAACCGGAGAAAGAAGGCCGCCTGCTGTATATCTCGCGGAAAGCTACAGAAAAGAGGCCGAAATGTGTGAACGCATGGAGGCGCTGGTAAAATCGGCGGAATTTGTGCCGGAGACAAAGGAGGATAAGCGGAATGCGGAAACTGATTCTCAGCGGAGACGATTGGTTTGAGCTGAAGCACACGCTGGAGCTGCTTGTGATCGCGACCCACAATGAGGCCGAAGCGCTCGCCGCAGCCAAATTTGAGAACGAGGAAATGACCGAACGGGCTGCGCACCTCGCAAAGTGCGACCGGGAAAAGGTGAAGAAATACAAGCGACTTCTGGCGCTGGTGAAATCGGCAGAACGGATGCCGGATACGAAGGAGGACGCAGAATGAGAACGAATCTTGCAGAGCGGCTCGGGTATGAGCCGGAGGAATCGACCGAGGAGCGGCAGGCGCGGCTCCGGGAGGCATACCAGACGCGCAAGGCCATGCGGCGGCTGGCGCGGCTTGGGTGCTGCTGGCTGTCGGGCGTGGCGTTCGCGCTGTGCATCATTGCGGGGTGCGCCCACGCGGCGGAGATCGCCGCCGTCCTCGGCGGCGTGTCACTCACGACGTTCTTGACGGGGATCTGGCTGTGACGGAGCAAAAGATCCCGGTCAGCTTCCGCCCTGACCAGCTGGCGGACGTGATCGAGGCGGTGAACGCCTACGCGGACGATCTCAAGAATGATCGGGCACTCCTGTGCGAAATGCCGCGCGTCGATCATGAGACAACCGACGAACTGCTCAAACAGGAGACGCGGCTGCAAAAGCTGGCGTACTGGCTCCTGTGCGTGCAGGACGAAGCGCTATGACGGCGCAGATCTACCCGCCGCGCATGCGGCAGATCCCGCCGCCGTGCGCGAAGGACTGCCCCGGCCGGGAGCCCGGATGCAGCGCACGCTGCTGCAGCTGGACGCTCTATGAGAGCATCCGGAACCACATCTACGACATCAACCACCGGGTAAAACTCAGCCTGGAGCCGGACAGAGCCGCCATCCGGCAGATCGAGCGGGCGGCAAATAAGGACAGGAGGGGCAAGACCTATGCAGCAAAATAGTATCAGCTATCCGGGCGAACGGCCCGCGAGGCGCGCGGATATCGTCGAGCAGCCGGGCTACGCCGGGAAGCACTATTTCGTGGTGGATTACGCAGGGCGGCAGCTGACCGTCCACGCAGCGGATGAAACGGCGGCCCTGTTCTGGGCGGCCAAGCGCTGGGGCTACAGCTTCAAGCGGCCGGAATACCACCAGACGGCCAGCGTGGCCAAGCTCGGCTATCAGCCAGACAGGATGTTCGGATAAAAAATGCCCTCGCCCGGCTGGAACCGGTCGAGGGCGGAGAAGCCTGCGCTTCTCTGTGAAAATCAAGTACAAGGAGAGTATAGCATGAAAAATCCATATTTGCAAGAGGCAACGGAGATCATCCGCAAGCAGCAGGGTCCGCGCGGCCCGGTCTGGATGTGCGGCGAGCAGCTGCTGGAGATGATCGCGCCGGATGAGGCGGCGGCAAAGCTGGTGCTGGACGATCTGAAGCACAGCGGCATGAGCCTCAAGGGCTGCGAGGCCGAAATCAGAGCGTTCGCGTGCAAAAACGGGAGCTGCTGCACCGGGGCGGAGGCAGAGAAGATCATCCGAAAATACTTCGGCCTGCCGGAGCAGACGGAAGCGCCGAAACCGGAACCCGCCGCGCCGCCTGCGCCGGCCGGAAACATCGTGAATCTGGAGGACTTCTTCGGATGAGCGAACAGATCGATTATGAGGAGCGGCTGCCGAGGCAGCCGTCCGAGGGTGCGCTGGACTGGTGCATCCAGACAAAATTCAAGTCCGAGTACGCGATCTACCGGGATACATATTACCGCGATCCGCTGTCTGGCATGCGCGAAAACGCGGTGTCCGTGACCTGCACGGCCTGCGGAAACAGCTGGATCGCGGAAAAAGTCAAAGGCGCAGACTGCGGAAAAGGCTGGGCGCCGTTCGGCTTCGTGGAGGGCATCATGCAGATCGGCCCGGAGGACAAGCTTCAGTGCCCGCAGTGCGGCGCGGAGCTTCGGGCAAAGCACGTCGGGCAGATGTCAAGGGCCGGGATCGACGACAACGTCTATTTCTGCGAACCGTGGCAGCTGGGGAGCAAATTCGTCCTGCTAGGCTGGAGGGCGGAGCGGAACATCGGCAAGGACGCGAAGAAGGTCTACCGGATGTGGCCGTATGAGGCTTACGTTTTTGAGCAGAAAAAGACCGTCCGACTGACGGGGTATCAGAGATGTCTGTCCGCGCTCCACTATTTTGATCACTGGAAGCAGATCAAGCGATGCGACGACAGATGGGGCGCGACAGAGCCGGGAGACTGGTTCCGCAAACCGAAAGACCTTGCGGGCACGACCATTGAGAACGCCGCCCTGCCGCAGTACCTGAAAGCGGCCAGAGACGAGGCGCGGCCAGTTGCGTATCTGCGCCTATGGCAGAAGCACCGGAACATCGAGAATCTGATCGTGCAGGGCTGCGGGGGCATGGTCGCAAAGGCGATCACGCAGGATACGCAGAGCTGGGACTACTGCGGCGGGCACAGCGCGAAGCTGGAATGGGTCGATTGGAAGCAGAAGCGGCCGGCCCGGATGCTGGGCCTCGACAAGCAGGAATTTGCGTTCTGCGTCCGGGAGAAATGGACGCAGGACGATCTTGCGAAATACAAGATGGTGCGGGCGCTTGAGCCGGTACGGCTGCCGGAGGACTGGAACCTGCTGAAAAAGCTGCAGATCTACGATCTGAACAAGCTGTGCAGCGAAAAAGCATTGCTGCCGGACGCCGTGGGCGGAAAAAGCATGCAGCTCTGGCGCGGCCGGCTGACCGTCATGCGCTGCCTGCGGTATCTGGAACGGCAAAAGTCCGACATCACAACGCTGCTAGACTACTGGAGTATGGCCCGCCGCGCCGGGCTTGACCTGCGGGATGAGCACGTCCAGCTCCCGAAAAGCCTCAAGCGCGAGCACGACCGGCTCGTGGAGGCGGAGCGGATCGCGCGGAATGAGGAAGAAAAGCGCAGGAAGCAGGCCGAGATCGAAAAGCGCCGCCCGGCATTTGAGAAGGTCGTCGCGCCTCTGGAGGCGTGGGCGTGGGAAGACGCTGGGATTTGCATCCGGCCGGTGCGCACCGAGGAAGAGCTGATCGACGAGGGCAGTGCCCTTCAACACTGTGTCGGAACCTACGGCGCGACCGTGGCGCGCGGAGAAAGCTGCATTTTCTTCATCCGCCGCGCGGACGCGCCGGACAAGCCGTGGTTTACCCTGCAGGTGGAACTGAAAACAGTGAAAGAGCTTCAGAATCACGGCCTGCGGAACTGTGCGCCGACGAAAGAAGTGCAGAAATTTGTAGACAGATGGCTCGAACACGTCCGGCAGCTGAAGATCGCCGGAAAGAAACAGAAAAAGGAGGCAGCAGCATGAGTGAACAGAACCTGATGGTATCCCCGGAAAAGCTGGGCGCGGAGATCCGCGAGCTGACCCGGCAGGCAAAGGCCATGACGCTTTACTATGGCGTCGAGATCGGACGGCGGCTGGAGGCCGCAAAGAGCATGGTCCCGTATGGCGGCTGGGGCGCGTGGCTGAAGGAAAACACGGAGTTTTCCCAGGCGACCGCGACCAGATTTATGCGGGTATTCAATGAATACGGCGCGGCGCAGATCGGAATTTTTGGGGCTGTGCCAGAATCGTCAACGTTGCAAAATCTCAGTATTTCCAATGCTTTGCGGCTTCTGGCCGTGCCGGAAGACGAGCGCGAGGAATTTGCCGAAGCAGTCGATGCGGAGAATCTTTCCGCCCGGGAACTGGAAAAAGCGATCAAGGAGCGGGACGCCGCCCGGCAGGAGCGCGAAAGCGCCCTGCGGCAGGCAAACAGCGATTCCCTCCGCGCCGAGAACGCGAAAAAAGAGGCCGAGGCGGCCTATGAGAAGCTGCGCGGCATGGAAGATGAGCTGACCGCCGCGAAGGATGAGGCCTGCCGCATGGCGGACGAGCTTGAGGCGCTCAAGAACAGGCCCGTTGAGGTCGCTGTCCAGCGCGACGAGCAGGCGATCCGGGACGCAGAGGCCAAGGTACGGGCGCAGGCGGAAACGGAGCTGCGCAAGAAAACCGACGAATGGCGGAAGCAGACCACAAAGACCGAACAGGAGATCGAGCGCGTCCGCAAGGAGGCGGAAGGGCTGAAGCAGCAGCTGGCGGCGGCAAAGGCAATGGCGGAAACCACCTCTTCGGACGCGGAAAAGGAGCGTCTGACCGGAGAGATAGAGGATCTGCGCAGAAAGCTTGCCATGTCCGACAAGGACGTGACGGCCGCGCACCTGCATTTCAGCCAGTGGCAGGCGGCATTCAACCAACTGACGCAGGCTGTCAGCCGCATCGAGGACGAGGACAAGGTCGGAAAGCTCTGCGCAGCCATCCGCGCCCAACTGGCCGCGTGGGGGAAGGCAATGGAGGGCACGCCATGACAGAAAAGGAAATCGTGCGGGCGCTGCGGTGCTGCGCGAAGGGGCTTGGACACGACGACGCGTGCGAAAACTGCAAGGTCGGAGAAATCCAAGATCGGCGGGAATACATCGAGTTTGCGGCAGCTAACGCAATCGAGCGCCTGACCGCCGAGAACGCGGCGCTGCGGGAGAAGGTGCCGCAGTGGATCAGCGTGGAGGACAGACTGCCAATAGACCGTCTCAGCAAATATCTCGTTGCTTTTCGGGACGCGGGCGGCTCGATTGTAGATATGGCAAGATACTTTCCGAGCGACGGATGGACGTGCGATAACTGGGAGGTACCGCAGAACTTGATTACTCACTGGATGCCGCCGCCGGAAGCACCGGAGGTGGATTTATGAAAAGCCACCTTCTTTGCCGCATGGGTCTGCACAAGCTGGACAAGTATACGTATGTGCAGGTAACACGCCGCAGAAGCAACCGGCACGGTGGGAAGTATCACACAAATTACGCAATCTGTGAACGGTGTGGAAAACTCTGTTACCGGGTGCGTCTATTTCAGAAACTGGACATAACACAAACTACCGGACGCGCCGGAGGAAGGAGACAAGCATGATAGCTGTTTTAATCAGCATCCGCCCGAAGTGGTGCGAGAAGATCATAAGCGGTGAGAAAACGATCGAGGTGCGCAAGACGCGCCCGAAGATGGATACGCCGTTTAAGTGCTATATCTACTGCACAAAACCGGAGGAAAAGCTACTCACCATTATGAAAGACGGCGATGAGAATTATGGAGAGACGTATCACGGCAAGCCGGTTTTCATAAAGACGGAAAAAGCGCCGACCACTGGCTTATGGGATAAGCGGCAAAAGGTTATCGGGGAATTTCTGTGCGATCAGATCATCAACATTAACGGCGCGGGAAGGATCCCGTCGGATGCTGCGCGGCCAACCTGCCTAGAGCCTGCGGAGCTGCACCGGTATCTCGGAGCTGCCACCGGCTACGGCTGGCACATCTCAGATTTGCGCGTTTACGATCACCCGCGCGATCTGTGGGAGTTTACCGGCCTGCGGCAGACAAAATACGGCCTTGCGCCCGGGCCCATCACCCGCCCGCCGCAGAGCTGGCGGTATGTGGAGGAAGAACTATGGAAAGATTGACAAGGCCTAATATCAACGTAGACCCGGATACCGACCGATTTCTGCACGCCGCGATCGGCGGCAAGGAAATCGACTGGAAGCAGAGCCGGGACAACACGCTCAACGTGCTGATCAACGGCCCGACGAGCAACGGCTTTGGCAAGGATATTTTCCGCAAGATGGCCCGCGATCTGTACGGACGGCTGAAAGCCTACGAGGACACGGGAATGTACCCGGAAAGCGTAGAGGCACTCAAACTGTCCATGATGGGCAAGGCAATTTCGGAGGTCACGGAATTCGATGGTTTGCCGATTGACCGCCTCCGCGAGCTTGCCGAGGCCGACAGAGACGGGCGCGTCCTGATTCTGCCGTGCAAGCTGGGTACAAAAGTCTATCGAATCCGCTACGAAATCGCTGATTACCCGGACGAACCGGATCTGGAAATTGCAGACACATGGTTTACGCCGGAATATCGTGATGACATCGGTAAAACCGTATTTTTGACCCGCGCTGAAGCCGAGCGGGCTTTGAAGGAAATGGAGTAGCAGATGAAGAACAGATTGACGGTCAAACACGGGATGCTGTCCGACCTCAGAGCATACTTGAAGCAAAGTGGCTGGAAACTCGAAGAACCTGTCGGCGAGTACGAGGTTCTGAGGGCACGAAATCCGAATTATCCGCGACCACTTCTGGTTCACAACCGGGCAGAACGCGGCGTTGGGTACAGCATCGACGGGCGCGATGCGAAGATTTACAGTGGATGGAAACGGAACCGCCGCAAGCGTGGCTTCGACCCAGACTGGCCTACGCAGGAAGAACGGACACGGTATTTTGAAGGAGTGGACGGAGTATGAGTTTCAGTAAGAAAAAGCGGGAAGCGGTCTATGCGAAGTATGACGGCCACTGTGCCTATTGTGGACGGGCTATCGAAATCAAGGATATGCAAGTCGATCATTTCAAGCCGCAACGTGCATGGAACGCCGAAGACGCAGGGACGGACGATATTTCCAACCTTATGCCGTCATGCCGAATGTGCAACCACTACAAGCGGGCAAATTCTCTGGAAACGTTCCGGCGCTATATCGCGGAAATTCCCAGAAAGCTCCGAGAAAACTACATCTACAAAGTAGGGGTCGTTTATGGGAATGTCATTGAGCAAGAGAAACCGATCACGTTTTACTTTGAGATGGAGGACAAGGCATGACCAGAAAACGCGCAAGAAAGATCCTCATGGCTATCGGCACGAGCCGGAACCGTGAGATGTTCGGCGGGCCAGAGGGGGAACTTTGAAATGATTGGTTACATCAAAGACAAGGACGTCTACGCGCTCTTTGACGAGCGCGGGACTGCTCGCTTGCACGTCGGGGACATCGACAGCCTGGAAAGGATATACTTCCCCGCCGAACTGCACGTTGGAGATCGCGCGTGGAAGAAGGCCATGAGCATCCTTGATAAGAAATACGCGGAAGCAAAAAAGATGCCGTTCGTCCGTGACCCGCTGGCATGGGCACTGTATCACACTTGGAGGGAGTTTGACGATGGAAAACGTTGCGACTGAAGAATTTATCAGCAGAACCGAGGCACTGAAAGACTTTGAATCCTGCAACGCGGAAAATCCGAACTGGACACCGCAGCGGGTAAAAACGCTCCTGCTGCGTCAGCCCGCCGCCGACGTTGCGGAGGTGGTGCATGGACAGTGGCTGCGAGCAGATGATGACTGGAATAGCCTCACAACAATTCAGTGCTCCCTTTGCAGCGAAGAGTGGTGCTTTGAGACGGACGATGACGTGAGCTTGCTGAATTACAAATACTGCCCCAACTGCGGGGCGAAGATGGATGGAGCTGCCGAATGAGCGGACTGCGGTTTGAAAGCATGGCGGACATGCCGCCGAGGATGCGGGAGGCTTACGCGCGGCAGGTGCTCCCGGAGGCGCGGGCGCAGCAGAGCGCGGCCAAGTACCACAACGCGCCTGCCGAGCGGGCCGGGATCCGGTTCGACAGCCAGAAGGAGGCGCAGCGGTATGACGAGCTGATGGTGATGCTCCGGGCTGGCATTATCTCCGATCTGCGCCTGCAACCGCAGTTCACCTTGCAGGAGAGCTACATCACCGAGACTGGCGAGCGCATTCGCGCGGTGCGGTACACGGCGGACTTCTCGTACAAATTCGGCGGCAAGCTCGTCGTCGAGGATGTGAAGTCCACGCCGACGCGGACAAAGGAGTATCTGCGCAACCGGAAATTCATGCGATCAAAATTTGGAATCGACATACAGGAGATTTAAACATGCCGGAAGAAAAAAACGAGAGCAGCCCGCACGCAGGGTGCGGCCTGCCGAAAGGCGGAAACGCCTGCCAGTACGCAAAACTCGCACCGGATTTCTGCGAACGGTGCGGCTGGAATCCGGAGGAGCAGGCGCGGCGCAAGGCGCTGCCGTTCAAAAAGAGCGAGGACGGCCTGCTGCACAAGGATATCAGCACCAAGGAATAGGCAATCAGCCGGGGAACCTTATTTTTTGGACATATGCCGCAGCCGCTTTGCCTTGAGACGGCTGCGGGGGGAACTTTCCTCGGCTTTGCACCCGGCGCACGGTAAAACCCTCAAGCCCGTGCGCCGGGGATAAAAAAAGCGCGTGTGGGACGTGCGCGCGAACGGAACCAGTCAACGTTACCCCACCGTCGGGTCGGCATCGCCTGACGGCATCGCTTGCCTCCTTTTTTATAAGCCGCCTGATGGCAGTCAAGGGCGGCTCGCCCGGAAATGCGCAGCGTCTGACAAGCGAGCGCGGCGCGCCGGTGCGCAGACGGTGAAAGCCCGTCCTGCCTACGGGGGCCGGAATACCGGCCCCCAGACGAAAGGATGAACGCAATGAAACAGGAATTAATTAAGCTGACCTGCCCGCAGTGCGGGAAGGAATTTTACCGGACGCCGAGCTATCTGCGGCAGTACAGAACATACAAGCCGTGCTGCTCACCGAAATGCAGGAACGCAAACATCAAAGCAGTGCGGGCCGAAGGACACATACAATGCGGAGAGCGCATGCGCGCCGAAAACGGCGAGCTCCGCCTGCCGCACAGCCGGGTAAACATCCGCATCACAAAGCCGGTAGAAATCTACCCGGAGCTGAGCCCGGCCGTCGGGCGGATCTACCCGGCGGAAAGATACAGCCCGCCAACAAGCACGAAGCGGCACGGCTATGTGATCCAGTCCGGCGGCAAACGCATCAATATCCGCGCCGATGAGTGCGTGGAAGTGTGAAAGGAGCATTAAAATGGCAGAAATCATGGGAACTTTTGCGCACGACCTCGACAATTTTGTCGCGTACTACGAAAAGCTGAATTGGGATACCAGCTTCCGGGGCGAGGCATACCCGCCGCGCATCGTCATGGAGCAGTCCACGCCGCCGCTTTTCATAGTGGAGGACGGCCAAAAGAAACTGGTGCCAAATCCGACGATTCAGATTATTGGCAGACCGGAGACTGAGGTTGTTACGACCGGCAAACTGCAGATCAGCAAAAAGAATTTCACAAATCTGACCAACCGCGCCGCCGCTCTGCTGGAGCTGTTCCTGCACGGCTTTATGCAAGAGCGCAAGGAAATGGAGGCGGCGCAGGGATGAGCAGAAAAGAAAAACGCCGGGAAGCGCTGCTGCTCGGCAAAAAAAATATGAGTTTTACGGAGATCATGCAGGCGATAGAGGCGTGCAGGGTGGACGACTGCGACAAGTGCCTGCTGAACGGCGGCCCCATCGCAGGATGGTTCCAGGAGGATGTGCCGGACTGCTATACCGTGCTGCTCAAAAATGCCGGGGAGAAGCTGCTGGAATACTACCAAAAGATCCGGGAAAACGATGCGGCGGAAGAAAATCAGAGAAAAACAGAAGAAAATATCAAAAAACGAGGAAGCAAGAGCGAGGGGTTCTTGGACTTGTGCCCCGTTTGCCCGGTATGCAACTATGTCTTCGACGAATTCAGCGTGAGCAACGATGAAAGATGGTACATCTTTCCACTTGGCGCAGAAGACACCATTGACTTTAGACTCGAAGAACCAATCATCAGCCCACAAAAATGCCCGCAATGCGGCATGAAAATCGCTGGGATTAGGTGGACGGAGCCCAAGTTTGTTGGGAACCGCAAGGAATTCTCGTTCAGCCGTCCGCCGGAAGACGTGGAGGAAAAATAGAAAATGATTTTGCTGGAATGCACAGTCACACTGCGTGACGGCGATCGGAAAAAGCTTCAGGCGCAGATTGCGGCGGAGATCGGGCAGCCAGTCGTTCTTCTGCCGAACGGCGTATCGCGGGCGAAAGAGCGGAATATCCTGTTCCTCTGCGACAGAAAGGCTTGTGAGAAATGCAGCTATCCAACGTGCAGGCATACGCCGGAGCTGGAACACGCCAGAAATTTTGCACCAGCAGGATTTACGAAGCGCACGGACGGCGTGTGGGTAGAGCAGGAGGGCGTAACGATAGAAAGGAAGATCGACCAGGACAAACTTGAAAAGAGGCTGGTTGAAGCAATGAGGGAGGCGACGGGGCTTGAAGGAGAAAAACGAAGTCCGCATGGGCTGGCGCTGGGATGATATCTTCCGTGTCTACCGATGCCCATACTGCGGCAGACCGGAGAAACCGTGCTTCGAACTCTGGAAAAAAGGCGGTTTGAAAAAGAGCCTGCCGAGCCGCTGCACATACTGCAAAGGAGAATTGGAAGGAGTGGAAGGAGAAGAAAATGATCATTGAGATTTTGGAGCTTGCTGCTGCGCTGGAGTGGATCGCGCTGGGCGTGCTGGTATTTTTCAAGCTGCGCAGCCTGAAGCGTCAAGCGGAAGTAACGCTTGAGGCGCTGGACGCAGCTGCTTGGAAAGCCATCATGCAGGAAGAAGATGTATTCCGCAAGAACACCCAGAACGAAATCAGGGCGGCATTCGGCTTTCCACCGATAACGCCAACAGAGAACGCAGAAAAGGAAATGTGCGAGAAAACTGATCGTTGAAATTGTGGCCGGAATCTCCGGCCACGCTTTGAGCGGGCAGATGGACCTGTAGGGGCGGACGGCTCTGTCCGCCCGGGAGAAAGAGGTGTGGATGATGGCAAAGAGACACAAGCGCCGCCTGTTTACAGGGGCGGTATGTACGCAGATCGTTTATACCGTGTCCGATGGCGCGGATCCGAAGACCAGCCGGCCAAAGAAGCCGCGGTTCCAGTCGCAGGAAGAACGCGAGGAATTCAACAGTAAGCAATCGCTGGATCGGCTCGTTGCGCTGATGAACGCCAATTTCTCGCCCACAAGCCTGTATTCCACCCTGACATTGGATACAGAAAACGAGGTACATACCGCAGAGGAAATGCGCAGAGTGCGCGACAACCTTGTGCGCCGCATGCAGTATCACTATCCGGAGGCCAAAATCGTTGCTTTCTACGGAAGAGGAAAAACAACCAATCGCTTCCATTTGCACCTGGTAACAGAGGGAATCCCGGAAGAAGCTATCGGCGGGCTTTGGGGGCTCGGCAGCGTGATCGAGGTTCGGCACCTGCGAAAGCACAACTATTATATAGATGAGCAGGGAAATAAGGTCGACCACGGCCAGGACTACACAGCACTTGCCAGTTACCTGCATGCGCACTGGAGAAAAGAATTCGGCGGCCACCGGTACAAGGCGACGCGAAATTGTATCCGCCCCGAGCCGGAACCTGCGACCGAGGCCGTGCGCGAGTACAGCCCAAAGCATCCGCCCGTCGCCCCGCGCGGCTATATCCTCGTCGAGGCTCGGACGACAAAGTACGGGTATCAATATTATAAGTATGTAGTCGATCCGAGATCAGAGCACAAGCGGAACGGGAGCCGCTTAAATTAAGCCTTGTATATGCGTAAGGTTTTAGCACGAAGCAGGAAGGAAGTGGGAAAGTGTCAAAGCCGAGATACTGGTGGTACTGGAACGTCTGCCGCACCATCGGCGAATTCCCGAAACTGGACAGACAGGTTCGGGACATGAGCCGCCAGAAGATCACGCCGGGATATTCTGCACAGCCGGGCGGACATTCCTCCGGGCGCGCCGTCGAGGATATCGCTGTGCGCGTTTTATCTTCGCGGGAGTACGAGGACTATGCTGCCGTGCAAGCCGCGATCAATACCGCACAGACATGGCGGGACGGAGCCGATGTGCTGGAGATCGTGCGCCTGCACGCATGGATCTGGCCGAGGGAAAGCCTGGAATCCGCCGCGCGCCGGGTGCATGTCAGCCAGTCGACAGCCAAGCGCATGTACAGCCGTTTCGTATACGAAGCGGCGCGGGAGCTTGGCTACCGCAAAAGTTGAGCTAACAGAGCCTAAAATCTGTGCTACAGTGATAGCGTGAAGAATTGGAGGAAACAGGATGCAGCCATGGGCCGCACGCTTTTACGCGTCCGGGCGCTGGAAGAAATGCCGCGCCGGGTATATCAAGTTCCGCCGGACCATCGACGGCGGGCTCTGCGAAGAGTGCA